>Ga0307509_10000017_pt1 | contig 265012 bp, 221 predicted proteins | sample 10_EM_MG_FD_202245 | JGI IMG/M metagenome (GOLD analysis project Ga0307509, IMG submission 202245) | Populus trichocarpa ectomycorrhiza microbial communities from riparian zone in the Pacific Northwest, United States - 10_EM | ecosystem: Host-associated > Plants > Roots > Unclassified... | reverse complement strand
CGCTCGCCTTGTTCACGCCAGCCGGCAGAACCATGACGGCGCCCTTGTTGAAGATCACCTGGAGTTCCAGTCCGTGGTCTTTGATGGTCTCCAGCACCACCGTCTCGTGCGGTTCCCAGGTGGCGACAATCACGCGGCCGACCGATATCGGGCCGACGCCGCGCGTGCGAAGTGAGGCGACGAAAGCATCCGGGGGTCGTTGCGCCAGTGGCGTTTCCTTGCGCGTCGACGGCTCGTAGAGGAGCGCGCCGTTTTCCGCGACTACGTACTCGAAGAGATCCAGGTGTGGACACACCTCCTGAAGCTCATCCAGCTCGCGGCCCGTGACGAGCACGAGCCGGCGCTTCGAGGCGAGCAGGCGCTCAAGCGCAGCCGCGGTTTCGGGGAAGACGGTGCCCTCGGTGGCGAGGGTTCCATCGTAGTCGGTACAGAGGGCCAGATAGCGCATGGGGCCAGGCGAGCAAGTTGCATTCCGTGGGGGACTGCAATCTACACCGGGTCAGAGGGCGGGGTGGCCCGTATGCCGTGGCGACCTGTGGGCGTGTATGCCGGCCGCAGCGCGCGTGCGTGCGTGGCGGGCCCGTGCGCCGGCGTGTGGCGTGGCGGTCGCATGGCCCGCCAGTCCGCGCCAGCGCCTGCGTTATTCGGGCTTGCGCACCCTGGCTTGCGGCTTACGCTCCACCCTGGCGCGCTTCGCTCTGAGCTGCGTGTACCAGTCCGTGATGCGGTAACCACCGATCATTCCGACGAGCAGAGCGATCAGAGCAACGCTGCTGTCATCGAGTTGAAAACTACCTAAATGGCGCGCGAATGAATCCGCGAACGAAAGAACGTTCATCTTCGAAATAGCCCCCGTTTGGCTGATATGGAACATAACAGGCCGACGGGCGTTTCCGGGAGTGGGGCGCACCGCGACGGCGCGTGTTTTGCTCAATTCCTCGACGCCCGTCGCGCAATTAGCCGCGGCGCCCCAATGGCCACGTCCCCGTCCCCGCTCCCTCCCGGCCTCCCCCGCGCCGCCCCCCTTTCCTAACGCTCAGCTAACGCGCACCGCGATACCTTTTCCGCCTGTCACCAGGCGCCCCAGGCGCCGTGTTGTGAAGCATATGGAAAAGCCAAATATCGCCTTCGCCCTCATCACCACACTGCTGGCCATCTACATCGCGGCCGCGCTGCTGCTCTCCCGAGTCCGTGGAGCACGCAAGCAAAAGAGGAGCCGTCCATGGACGCCATTTTCATCCTGATCATCCTCGCGCTGTACGCGACCACGCACTGGCTCATTTGGGCGCTCTCGCGCCTGGGAGGCGTGGAATGAGCATCGCGTACATCGTTAGCGGCGCTCTCGCCGCCGGGCTGTTTGTGTACCTCCTGTACGCACTCTTCAAGCCGGAGAAATTCTAGTGCCTCCTGCATCAATTGCTTTCATCGTGGTGTTCTTCCTGCTGTTGCTGCTCAGCGTGAAGCCCTTCGGGCTGTACATGGCACACGTGATGGAAGGTCACCCGATCTGGCCGCTGCGCGTTGGCGCACGATTTGAAGCGTTCCTCTATCGGCTGTGCGGCATAGACCCGTCGGCGCAGATGGGCTGGAAGAAGTACGCCATCGCGCTGATTCTGTTCAACGCTCTTGGCGCGCTGACGATCTATGGCCTGCAGCGCCTTCAGGTCTGGTTACCGCTGAACCCCCAGCAGTTCGCCAACGTCTCGCCCGACTCCTCGTTCAATACCGCCGTCAGCTTCATCACCAACACGAACTGGCAGGGCTACTCCGGCGAATCGACGATGAGCTACCTGACCCAGATGGCCGGGCTCGCCGTGCAAAACTTCATGTCCGCGGCAACAGGAATCGCCGTAGCCATAGCCCTCATCCGTGGATTTGCTCGCCACAGCGTCAGCACGATCGGCAACGTCTGGGCCGACCTCACCCGCTGCACCCTGTACATCCTGCTGCCTGTCTCGCTGGTGCTGGCGCTCGTGCTGGTAGGCCAGGGCGTCGTGCAGAACTTCAGCGCATACAAGGATGTCACCACGATCGAGACGCTGACATACCAGGCCACCAATGCCCAAACGGCGACGACCCACACACAAACCCTCCCCATGGGCCCCATGGCCTCCCAGGAAAGCATCAAGGAGCTGGGCACGAACGGCGGCGGGTTCCTCAATGCGAACTCAGCGCACCCGTACGAAAACCCGACGCCGCTGGCCAACTTCCTGGAGATGTTCGCGATTCTGTTGATCCCGATGGCGCTGACCTACACCTTCGGCCACATGGTGGGAGATACGCGCCAGGGTTGGGCCGTGTTGGCGGCAATGATGATCCTGTTCATTCCGCTTCTGGGAATCGCCGTGCACAGCGAGCAGCAGGGCAATCCGCTCGTTGCGAAGCTGGGCGTCGACCAGGCCGCAAGCATCACCCAGCCCGGTGGCAACATGGAGGGTAAGGAGTCCCGGTTCGGCATAGCGGCATCGGTCCTGTTTGCGACCATCACCACGGCAACTTCCTGTGGCGCCGTGAACTCGATGCACGACTCATTCACGCCCTTGGGCGGCTTCGTGCCGCTGTTCCAGATGCAGCTCGGCGAAGTTGTTTTTGGCGGCGTCGGTACCGGCCTCTACTCCATGCTGATCTTTGCCATCGTCGGCGTATTCATAGCCGGCCTGATGATCGGCCGCACCCCGGAATACCTGGGCAAAAAGATCGAAGCCTTCGAAATAAAAATGAGCTCCATCGCCATCCTCGTGATGCCCTTCATAGTGCTTACCGGCACAGCGGTAGCCGTAACCCTGACGTCCGCCAAGGCAGGCGTCGCCAACCCAGGAGCTCACGGATTCTCCGAAATCCTGTACGCCTTCTCTTCGGCCGGCAACAACAACGGCAGCGCCTTTGCCGGACTCTCCGCCAACACACCGTTCTACAACCTCGCCCTCGGACTCGTCATGTGGCTGGGCCGGTATTGGCCGATTGTTGCCGTGCTGGCGATTGCCGGCTCGCTGGCGGCCAAGAAGCGCGTCCCGGTAACGGCCGGAACGATGCTCACCTACGGCCCAACCTTCGTGATCCTGCTCATCGGCACCGTGCTGCTCGTGGGCGCCCTGACTTTCGTACCCGCGCTCGCGCTCGGGCCGATCGTTGAACACCTGAGCCTGTGGGGTGGCTGAAAAATGGTCCGCAAACTGTCCATGTTCGATCGTGCGCTGCTCGGCCCGGCACTCATTGACGCCTTCCGGAAGCTCGATCCGCGCGTGCAATGGCGCAACCCAGTCATGTTCGTCGTCTATATCGGCAGCATCCTGACGACGGCGCTGTGGATTCAGGCGCTGAATGGCACGGGTGAAGCGCCCGCGTGGTTCATTCTCAACGTGACCATCTGGCTGTGGTTCACCGTGCTGTTCGCCAACTTTGCCGAGGCACTGGCCGAAGGGCGCAGCAAGGCGCAGGCAGCGGCGCTGCGCGGCCTGAAGCAGACCGTATTCGCCAAGAAGTTGGCCACGGTCAAGGATCGGTCCCGACACAGCTCCGTGCGGGCCGATCAACTGCGCAAAGGTGACGTCTTGTTGGTTGAGACCGGCGACTACATACCGGCCGATGGTGAAGTCATAGAAGGCGCGGCATCCGTGGACGAGAGTGCCATCACCGGCGAGTCCGCGCCCGTGATTCGCGAATCGGGTGGCGATTTCTCCTCCGTCACCGGCGGAACCCGCGTGCTGTCCGACTGGCTCGTGATGAAGGTGACAGTGAATCCGGGCGAAACCTTCATCGACCGCATGATCGCCATGGTGGAGAACGCCAAACGACAGAAGACCCCGAATGAGATCGCGCTCACCATCCTGTTGGTGGCCCTGACCCTGGTGTTTCTGTTTGCCACTGTCACTCTGCTGCCTTACTCGCTCTACGGGGTTGAGGTTGCGAAGCTGGGCACCCCCATCACCATCACCGCGCTCATCGCGCTCCTGGTATGCCTCATTCCGACGACCATAGGCGGATTGTTGTCGGCCATCGGTGTGGCCGGTATGAGTCGCATGTTGCAGGCGAATGTCATTGCAACCTCCGGCCGCGCCGTTGAGGCGGCCGGCGATGTCGACGTGCTGCTGCTGGATAAGACCGGCACGATCACACTCGGCAACCGGCAGGCTGCGGCGTTTATTCCCGCACCGGGAGTAACCGAAGAAGAGCTTGCGGATGCATCTCAACTTGCGTCGTTGTCGGATGAGACCCCCGAGGGACGCAGTATCGTGGTGCTGGCAAAACAGCGGTTCCGACTCCGCCAACGCGATCTGGCAGCGCTCGCCGCCACATTCGTACCCTTCTCGGCACACACCAGAATGAGCGGGGTCAACATCGCGGAGCGTCAAGTGCGCAAGGGCGCTGCGGACGCCATCCAAAAACACGTCGAAAGCCTGGGGCAGGCATTTCCCAAAGCCATCCTCACCACGGTCCAGGCGGTGGCCCGGCGCGGCAGCACGCCTCTGCTCGTGAGCGACGGCCCAAGGGTGTTGGGTGTCATCGAGCTCAAAGACATCGTCAAGGGAGGCATCAAAGAGCGATTCGGCGAGCTGCGCCGGATGGGCATCAAGACGATCATGATCACCGGCGACAATCCGCTCACCGCGGCGGCAATTGCCGCCGAGGCCGGCGTGGATGACTTCCTGGCAGAGGCCACCCCCGAAGCCAAACTCAAGCTCATCCGTTCACACCAGGCCGAAGGGCGCCTGGTCGCCATGACCGGTGATGGCACCAATGATGCGCCCGCGCTCGCCCAGGCGGATGTCGCGGTCGCAATGAACACCGGGACACAAGCCGCCAAGGAAGCCGGCAACATGGTCGATCTCGACTCCAATCCCACCAAGCTGATCGAAGTGGTGGAGACCGGCAAGCAGATGCTGATGACCCGCGGCTCGCTGACCACCTTCAGCATTGCCAATGACATTGCGAAGTACTTTGCGATCATCCCGGCCGCCTTCGCCAGTACTTATCCGCAGTTGAATGCGCTGAATGTGATGGGGTTGGCCAGCCCGTTCTCGGCCATTCTCTCGGCGGTCATTTTCAACGCGCTGATTATTGTCTTTCTGATCCCGTTGGCACTGAAGGGTGTCAAGTACCGGCCGCTGGGCGCCGCGGTGCTGTTGCGTCGTAATCTGCTCATCTACGGTTTGGGTGGCATCCTCATCCCATTCGCGGGGATCAAGCTCATCGATATCGGACTCACGGTGGCACATCTGTCATGAACACACTCATCCGTCCCGCTCTTTGCCTGTTCCTGGTTATGACGTTGTTGACCGGAGTTGTGTATCCGTTGGCTGTAACGGGACTCGCGCAGGTACTGTTCCATGATCAGGCTGCAGGAAGTCTGGTCATCGTCGACGGACACGCCGTCGGATCGCGTGTCATTGGCCAAAACTTCAGCGACCCCAAGTACTTCTGGAGCCGTCCGTCCGCGACAGCGCCGCAACCGTACAATGCCATCGCCTCCAGTGGCTCCAACCAGGGCCCCCTCAATCCTGCGTTGACCGACGCCATCAAGGCACGAATCGATGCGCTGAAGGCGGCCGATCCACGCAACCCGCTGCCGATTCCGGTCGACCTGGTGACCGCATCCGCGAGCGGCCTCGATCCGGACATCAGCGTTGCCGCCGCGCGCTATCAGGTCACCCGGATCGCCAGAATCAGGGGACTGTCCCCTGAAAACGTACAGTCATTGATCAGTTCGCACAGCAGCGGTAGGTTGCTCGGTCTCATAGGAGAGCCGCGGGTCAACGTGCTGGAGCTCAATCTCGCCCTGGACGCACTCAAAACGACTAGATGATCGACGCACGACCGGATCCAGACCAACTACTCGCTCACGTTCAGGCCGAAGAGGCCCGCGCCAAGCGCGGCCGCCTGCGCATTTTTTTTGGAGCCTCCGCTGGCGTAGGCAAGACTTACGCAATGCTAGAGGCGGCGCACAACGTGCGCACAGCAAGCCCGTCGACCGAGGTAGTCGTCGGGTATGTCGAACCCCACGGCCGTGCTGACACCGAGCGGTTGCTCGAGGGATTGGAGCCGCTGCCGACGCTGGCCGTCAAATACCGCGGCATCGTGCGCCAGGAGTTCGACCTCGATGCGGCGTTGGCGCGCCGGCCCGGGATACTGCTCGTCGACGAGCTCGCCCACTCAAACCTGGTAGGGGGCGAGCCACAACCTCGACACCCCAAGCGCTGGCAAGACATCGAGGAGCTGCTCGAAGCCGGTATCACCGTCTGGACGACGGTCAATGTTCAGCACCTGGAAAGCTTGAACGACCTCGTTGCCCAGATCACCGGCATCCGTCAACGAGAAACCCTGCCAGACCGCGTCTTCGACGAGGCCGATGACATCGAGCTCATCGATCTGCCTCCCGACGATCTGCTCGCCCGGCTTCGTGCGGGCAAGGTTTATGTGGCGGACGAGGTCGCCACAGCCGTTGAGCGCTTTTTCCGTACCCCGAACCTCATGGCGTTGCGCGAGCTTGCGTTGCGCCGCGTGGCGGATCGAGTCGAGGCGGCCGCGCGTGCGCTGCCATCGAACCGCGGCCGTGGGCGGTTTGCAGGCGACCGGATTCTCGTCGCCATCGGTCCTGACGAACAGGCGGAGCAACTCGTTCGCGCCGGCAAGCGCATGGCCGACGCACTCGATGCGGGTTGGATTGTGGTGTATGTGGAGACACCCGCACTGTTGCGGCTGTCGGAAGCCGAGCGTAATCGACGAATCGATCTGTTGCGACTCGCGGAGTCGTTGGGTGCCGAGACCGTAACACTCGATGGTCCCTCGGCCGCGGCAACACTGATTGAGTACGCCCAGACCCGAAACGCCACGCGAGTCATTGTTGGAGCGCCCAAGCGCCGGAGCTGGCTGTCCTGGTTTCAATCCTCGACAGCCGCTCAACTGATCAGCCAGGCGCGCGGATTCGATGTTATTACCATCGCCGCGCCCGACCAGACGACACCGCGTCGCAGTCTCAGCTCCAGCGCTTCAATCACGGGTGCGCCGGCGCCGGTGAGATGGGATCGATTCGCCTGGGCCGTGGTCATCACGGCCATTTGTACAGCCGTAGCGTTCGTGATGTACCCGCGGTTCGAGCTGTCCAATCTCGTGATGATGTATTTGCTGGGCGTGACCATTGCGGGCCTGCGATTGGGTCGCGGCCCCTCGCTGTTGACATCACTGCTCAATGTCGCGGCATTCGACTTCTTCTTCGTGCCGCCGCGATTCACGCTTGCGATTTCCGACGTGCAATACCTCGTGACATTCGCCGTCATGTTGATCATTGCGCTCGTAATCGCAAACCTGATGGCGAGCATCCGACAGCAGACTCGGGTAGCAGGAGCGCGCGAGCGACGCACGGCGCTCTTGTACGCCATGAGTCGCGAGCTGGCGGCGACCCGTGGGCTTTCCAGTCTGGCGACCGTCGCCGTGAATCACGTGGCGGAAGTATTTCAATGCAAGACCGTGATTCTGCTGCCGGATGCGTCGGGCAAACTTCAGTATCCGCGCGACCCTTGCCTGGATGCTTCATTCCGGCGCGCGGACCTGGCCGTTGCCCAGTGGGTTGTGGATCACGGCCAACGGGCCGGTCTTGGGTCAGACACGCTGGCGGCTGCGCCCGGGTTGTATCTGCCATTGGGCGATGAGCGGCAGCGGCTCGGAGTGCTCGCGGTGTTGCCCGAGAATCAGCGGCGCGTGTTGCTTCCTGAGCAGCGGCATCTGCTGGAGACCTTTGCGGGGCAGATTGGTATTGCGATCGAGCGTGCGCGCCTGGCGGAAGCGGCGGAAGCGGCGAGTCTCAACATTGAGCGCGAGAGTCTGCGCAACACGCTGCTGGCCTCTATTTCACATGACTTGCGAACTCCACTCGCGGTGATGGCCGGCGCCGGCAGCGCCCTGGCCGAGCGCGGCACTACGTTGGATGAGGCCACCCGGGTCGCGCTCGCGCGATCCATCGAAGTCAAAGCACGAGAAATGTCGGACCTCGTGTCCAACGTGTTGGACCTGATGCGCTTCGAGTCGGGGCAGGTGGTTTTGCGCACCGACCTGGAGACGGTCGATGACCTGGTGGGCGCGGCGCTGCACAGCCTCGGCCCACAGCTCACGCAGCACTCGGTGGATGTCCGCCTCCCACCCGATCTGCCCGCGGTGTTGGTCGACGCCAAGTTGATCGTCCAGGTGCTTGGTAATCTCTTCGATAACGTTGCCAAGTACACACCCGCCGGCACACATGTGTCAGTCTCTGCCGCGGCGGACGGCAAGTTTGTCCGTGTCATTGTGGATGACGACGGACCAGGCCTGCCGCCTGGAGACCCTTCGCGATTGTTCGACAAGTTCCAGCGAGGCGATGAAGAGGGCGCGATCACAGGCGTGGGACTTGGCCTCGCCATCTGCCAGGCCATCATCAAGGCGCATCGGGGTGAAATCGAGGCACACCGCAGGCCCGCAGGCGCACGATTCGAATTCACCTTGCCGACGGCGCCCGCATCCACGCCTGCCTCCGCACCCGGGTCAACGCCATGACCCAGGCCATGCACCAGATTTTAGTGATCGAAGACGAGCCAGGAATTCGGGCGATTCTGCGCGCGCTGTTGGAAGCCGAGCGATATCGGTTCATCGAAGCAGAGTCCGCGGCCCGAGGCGAGATCGAAGCGCGCAGCCACAAGCCAGACCTGCTGTTGGTGGATCTCGGACTACCGGACGGAAACGGCATTGACCTGATCCGACGGATCCGCACCTGGTCCCCAATGCCGATCGTGGTTCTGTCCGCGCGCACAATGGAGGATCAAAAGATTGCAGCGCTGGATGCAGGCGCGGATGACTACGTCACCAAGCCCTTCAGCACACCAGAGCTGCTTGCCAGGGTACGCGCAGCCCTGCGACGCAATGTCCGCGCCGCCGAACAGACACCGCTATTGCGATTGGGCGAGGTGGAAATCGATCTCACACGGCGCGAGTCACGCAGCCCGGCAGGTGAGCTGCACCTGACCCCGCTCGAGTATCGCGTGTTGGAATCGTTAGCCCGGCACACCGGCCTGATCGTGAGACAGGCGCAGCTCATTCGGGAGGTGTGGGGACCGGAGAGGCTGGGTGACACCGGCAGCCTGCGCGTCTGCATGCGCAACCTGCGGGCCAAGGTCGAACCGGATCCGCGGCGACCTCGGTTCCTGATCACCGAAGCCGGGCTGGGCTATCGCCTCCGCGCCGACTGATTACTTCAGCGAGACAATCAGTTTGGCCGAGTGACTGCGCCAGTTGATTGGAATCACAAACGACCGCGATCCCGGCACCATCGGAATCTCCGGCTTCTCGCCCGCGAGCACCGCCGGCACTGAAATCACGAAGTCACGTCCAAAGTCGCGGCGCGCGTTACCCGAAATCGTGTTGGCGACCTCACCGACGAGATCCCGCATGGTTTCGTGGCTGAAGTCATTTTCCTGCATCTTCATGAGCAGGACGGTGAGCATGGCGCGCGGGGCGGTGAAGTACACCACGCCTTCGCGTTTGCCCGAGATGTTGATGACGCCGGTGTAGTCATGCACCGCCGGCGAGCCTTCGGTAAGGTACGGCGAGCCGATCGAGGCTGGCTGTTGCGCCGCAACCTCGAAGTAGTTCGTCGTCCCCTCGACGAATGTTTTCAGCTCCTGTTCCTGCAACATCTTTATTACTCTCTTATGAGGTCCGCAATCGCCTCGTTGAGCTGCCGGTCCGTGAACGGCTTGTTCAAGAAGCCGTTCGCGCCTTTCTCCATAGCTTCGACCGCCGTTGCCTTATCTGCAAGTGCGGAAATCACGAGTATCCGAATAGCCGGCTTCAATTCCACCAGCTTTGAGATGCACTCGATCCCGTCCATCTGCGGCATTGTCAGATCCATCGTCACGACGTCTGGGTCCGCCTTCTTAAACAGCTCGATGGCCTCGAGGCCGTTGCCGGCCGTACCGATCAGCTCAAGCTCATCAAATTGCTGCGAGCGCTCGATTCTGCGACGCATGATATTCGAATCGTCCACGATCATAAGCTTAAAAGACCGTCTGGCGGATCCATTCATCAAAGTACTTCCATTTGTAGCCATGAGCGTTACACCGCCACAGCCGCGTTAGCGGATTCGGCCGCGGGGAGCACGATCTTGAACCGGGTGAATTTGCCCGGGTTCGTGCTCACACCAATCTTGCCGCCCAGCGCGTAAACGCTACGGGCGACCACATCCATACCTACGCCGCGGCCCGCGTCCATCGAGACTTCTTCCTGGGTCGAGAAGCCGGGGCGGAAGATCAGGGCCATCGCCGCGCGCGTATCCATCCCGGAGGCTTCCTCTTCGGTCAGGATTTGCTTGCGCACCGCAGCAGCCTTGAGCTGGTCGGGTGAGATACCAGCACCGTCATCCTCGAAGACGAGCTCATACCCGTCGCCGGCTTTACGGAAATCCACTCTTACAACGCCCACGTCGTCTTTCGTCTGCGCGCGGCGGATGTCGCTGGCCTCAATACCGTGGACGGCCGAGTTGCGGAGCATCTGGATCACGCAGTCCTTGACCGTCGAGATGTAAGAGCTCGGCACCTCAGCGAGTCCAGTCATCGTCAGCTTGAAGCGCTTGTGGTGATCCTTGGCGAGGCGCTCAGCCAGCGCGTGCAACGTCGGTGAAAGGTCTTCGCCTGACTTGCCAGCGGGCCGGTCGGCCACTGCCTTCGGACGCGACGGTACCGGGGCATTGGTCTCCGCAGCGGCCGGCGGAGGGACCGTGTCCTTGAGCGTCGTGAGGCGGCTGGCCATCTCGCGCACTCCGCGCAAGTGGGCGAGGAGCTCGTCGAGCTTGAGCACCATGGGCAGAAAGTCGTTGCCAGACAGCTCCGCTTTCTTCTTGAGGTCACTGACCATGTCCTCGAGCGAGTGCACGCGGTGCGCGATGCTCATGAGATTCAGGGCCGAAGACTCGCCCTTGATCGAGTGCAGCTCGCGGAACAAGCCGTTGAGTTTCTTGCGGAACTCGCCGTCCGTACGCGCGGGCTCCTTGAGGATCGCATTGATGAGCTGCAGACCCGTTTCGGTGCTGTCCAGGAAAGAGGTCAGCTGCAGCGGATCGACGTGCATCATGCCGAGCATCATGTCGAGCTGGGCGTTCGCGTTCTCTTGCGACTCCTGCAGCTCCTTCGCCAGCAGCACGCTCGAGGTGATGTCACCCACGGCGCACAGCACGTGCTTGATGCCCTTGGGGCCCATAACGCGGTGGAAGTCGAACTGCAGGTAGCGTGTTTCCTTGCCGCCGTGTCCGTTGTCCATCGTGATTTCGAGCTGACCCAGGGGGTTGATGCTCTTCATCAGGTTTTCGTGTGCGCGGTCGCCCCACAGCAGCTTGATGTACTTCATTGCTGTGGAGAGCGTCGTCGGCGGTACGAGGTTCTTCAGCAGGTCCTCGAATCCCAGTCCGGCAAAGTCATTACGGCTGAACATGCGGGTCAATGCTTCGGACCAGACCGAGCCGATCTTGTAGTCGGCGTCGAGTAGAAAGAAGCCTTCGCGCACGGTCTTCAGAATGTCGCGCGTCTGCTCCTGGGCTTCCTGGGCGACACGCTCGTGACGGGAGCGGGTGATCTGGAAGTAAGCAGCAGCAGCGGCAAGAACCAGGGCGGCGAGCACACCGGACGACAGCAGTGCGCGGAGGCGTGCTGCAGCGTCAGACGATGACTTCTGCAGTTCCGTCGCTACGCCCGCGAGCTGGGTCTGCAAGCCCTTCTGGTTGTCTGTCGCGAAGAGCTGGGCGCGCTTCACGTCAGCGTAGTAAGTGCGTCCATCTTTGGAGAAGGAGCTTCCGGCGTCATCCGAATCCACATACGGCTGCCCCGTGAATTGGACCACTGGATTGACGACCGGGCCGTACTGGTGCCAGAGCAGGAGTGCCTGATCGAGCTCGGCCGACTCGATCGAGCCGCCGTTGCTGAGCTTGTCGAGCTCGTGATCGAAGCGCTGCACGGTGGCCTTGAGGTCAGCCAACGCCTGCCCCGCGTAGGCACGGGATTCGAGCCGATCACGCAACGCATTGAATTGCTGAGTCATGGCTGCGGGATAGGTCTGCAGCATGCTCGCCGTTTGCAGGGCCGTGATGTTGGCGCGCATCTGGGTTGCGAGCCGGAAGCCCGCGATCAGAACGGCACCCATCACGAGGGTCAACACCGTACCGATACCGACCGTGACGAGCTGGCGATTGCGCTCTTTGCCTGCCAGATTCATTGTGAACGTCTCCTGTGGGCTCCAGCCTCTTATTTCGGTAGCTCGAATCGGATCGAGGTGCGTACCGGAACTTCAACCGGTGAGCCATTCGCCATCACCGGGTCGTAATGCCATCGCTTCACGGCCGCAATGGCCGCCTTGTCGAACACTCCAGGCGGGGTCGCCTCGATAACACGAACATCGCGCGGATCGCCGCTCGAGTCCACGGTGTACTCGACAGTTACTGCACCGCTCACATGCTGTGAGAGCGCCTTGCTCGGAAATTCGGGAGGTACGTACCGTGTCCGCTTGAGGCTTGCGGCCAAAGAGGCGGGGTTCACGCCGGAGGCGGCGGCCGAACGGGCCGCTGCGGATGTTCCTGATTTCGGGGCATTCTGAACCTGCTGGACGGCAGCAATATCCTTCGGATCGGCACCCCACCGCTTGGCCTGCGTCAGATCGGCGTCAACCGCCGCAGCGCCTTTGCCAGCCTGCGCGGAGGTGCGAGCACGTTCGACCAGCTTGGTCGCGAGGTCCTTGCTGAGCGGGCCGAGCGCTGCATTGTTGGCGTCGGTGGTCTGGATCTGGGTGACGTAGAAGGCCGCGCTATCCTGAGCGGGGTCGGTCAGGCGTCCATCGCGGATGCGATCGCGGGCGAGCTGCGCCAAACGATCGGTTTCAGCGTTGATGGCCTTCTGCCGAGCGTTCGAGAGCTCCTTCTGGAAGGAGTTGATCTCGTTGGCGCTCACGCCACCGGCCCGGGCTTCCGTCAGCCAGCGGTCCACGTCAGGCGCTTTGTTGGCAATAGCGGCTTCACGCGCCTTGCGCATGTAGGCGGAATTTAAGTCGCGGGCCAGGCGTTGCGTCGTCGCATTCGCCGGCGCGGCGTCATGCAACTGCGTCATATACAACTTTGCGCTGTCATCGGCGGGCTCAATCAACCGTCCGTCGCGAATGCGGTCCGTGACGAGGCTCGCGATGCGTTGGACCTTCGCGTCTTCCTGACGACGAGTGATTTCAGTGCGCCACTTGTTGACCTGATCAGCGGAAATGGCCGGCGATGACTGAGCCTGCCGGATGAGGGCCGCCGCGCGGTCCATATTGCCGTCTGCGAGGGATTTGGAAACCTGCGCAGTGATCAGGCGGACTTCCAAGCCAGCAGTCCGACCGTCGCTGGGGGCAGCGGCCTTGAAGTTAGCTAATGCGACGCTGGCCTCGTCAAAGCGGCCGCCGTTCATCGACTCGTCAAAGCGCGCAGCGAGAACGCCTGCGACGCGCTGAAGTCCGTCAACAGCTTCACCGTTCGAAGGATCGGAAGCCGCGGCGGATCGATAGTAAAGCAGAGCGTTGTCACCAACGGGTTCGGAGTAACGCCGCTCGCGCATCGCGAGCCGGGCCTTCTCCAGAAGCTCATCCACACGACCCTTGATCAGGGATGTCTCAACCTTAGGAGCCAGAGAGGCATCGTCTGCCGCAGGGGCTTCGGCCGTCGGGTTGCTGGCAACCGGAGGGGCGGTCACTTTGGGCGAACCGCCGGCGACAGGTGGGGCCGCATCCTTGTTCTTGCCCATGAATACGAAGGCACCGGCAGCGACAGCGACCACCGCTACACCGACGCCTATGAACAGACCCATCTTGCTCTTGCCGCCGGAGCCCGACGATGAGCCCGAATCGCTCTGGGTCTGGAAAGGCTCGACACTGACACCCACGTTGCGGTCGGAGCCGCGCATCGCCTTGCGGGCAACTGCGTCCGCCATCGCGCCTTCGAGCACCGCGCCTGTTTTGCGCTTGTCGAGGGGGATTGGCAACACTGCGAATACGTTTGAGCCCTTCACCGCGGCGCCGACTTGCTTTTCGGTTTCAGCGACGGTGAATACCAACACTACAGCGTGTGCTGCCTGTGAATGGGCACGATCGATATCGGCGCGCACATCGCTGACATCGCGAGTGTCAATTACCAGGACTTGTCCGCGCTTGGCGTTGGAGAGAAACTCCAGGGCGCCGGCCATTGAATCGACGGGCCGTACCGAGGCCTGCCCACCAAGGGCTTCGCCGAGCTCTAGAAGGAAGTCATCGCGTGTTGTAATCGCGGTCACATCGACTGATGGCCGAGTGTTGGAACCTGATCCAGTTCCCGCGGAACTAGCCGCAGCACTGCTTGTCTCAGTTGCACGAGAGGCATTGGATGCACTTGCCACAGATAGTCTCCCTACAAGAATTCGGTCGCGAAGCAGACAGCGCTCTCATGCGTTGGGACCGCTAGCATGAGAAACCACAAGAAAACGCGCGGTTACGGAACTGCCAGCGCAGCATAGTTTGCTGCTGCGGCACCGCAATGCCACAGTTCACAATAATGAGAGTGGGGCGTCTCTTCTCGCAGACGCGAGACAAACGTCCAGCAACCCCCGTTGTGTGACTCGCTTCTCAGTGGCTGGCGGATTTTGTGCGCTGCGCTACGTTCCCGCAAGGATTGGCGCTGCGCGGCCGAACTCGACAGAATCCATCAACGTCCCGGGGCGCAATCGAAACAGAAGGGGTGAGCCTGAAGCCATGCGTGTTTTCCGAATCGTGGCCATTGTGGCGGGGGTCCTGCTGGCGCTCATTGTGGTGGGAGCCATCGCCCTGTGGCTGTTCGTCGATCCCAATCGCTACCGCGGCGACATCGAGAAAGCGGCGCAGCAGCACACGGCCCGGGTGCTCGTCATTCGCGGCAAATTACAGCTCAAGCTGTTTCCCTGGCTGGCGCTGGCGGTGCACGACGTCGAGCTGAGCAACCCGCCGGGATTCGGCAAGCAGCCTTTCCTGACTGTGCAAAATGCCAGTATCGGCGTGAAGTTGCTCCCGTTGCTGAGCAAACGACTCGAAGTCAGCCGCATCGCCGTGGATGGGGTGAACATCAATCTCATCAGCCGCGGCGAGGACAACAACTGGAAGGATCTGAGTGAGTCCAAGGAGCCCGAGGCCCCGACTCCCGCTGACCAGTCCCCCTCCCAGGGCGTCCTCTCTATAGAAGGGGTGGACTTGAGCAAGTCCTCACTGGTGTATCGCGACGAGGTCAAGAAAAGCACGACGCAGATCGAAGGCCTGGAATTCCACACAGGGCGGCTGGAGGCGGGCCACGACCGCTTGAATCTGGCGAGCCTGGATTTGCAGGGAAGCTACCTGGCGCGTACGGACGATCCGAAGAGCGCCGCAGCCGCAGATGCGAAGAGCGCCTCCGAGGCGGTGAAGCCCCTGGCGTTCTCCTTACACAGTTCGGCTATAGCGCTGGACAGCGCCGCATCCAGCCTGGCGCCGGCAAAGATCGAAATGAAGTTCGCAGACGCCGCGCTCCTCGTCTCCGTGTCGGGCGAAAAAATGTCCACCGATCGGGTGGTCAGCGGCAGTGTGACCATGCCGACAACGTCTGCGCGTAAGTTGATGCTGGCGCTTGGCATCACGCCACCGATCACGCGTGATACCGCGGCGTTGTCCGCATTCGGGCTGCAGACCAACTTTCGCCTTACACCCAAGCAGTTGCAGCTCTCGGCGCTGCAACTGACGCTGGATGAGACGCACGTTCAGGGTTCGGCCGCCGTCGAAGACCTGGATACCTCGGCGCTCGGCTTCGATCTGAAGGTAGACAAAATCAACCTCGACCGCTATCGCCCACCCGTTGAGAAGACTCCCACGGGTGCCGCCAAGCGGCCCGCGAACGCGAACGCGGCACCCGAAGCACCTGCGAAACCACCGACGCCGCTACCCCTCGAGTCGTTGAGGAAGCTCAACGTGCACGGAACGCTCGGTGTCGGCAGCGCAACTTTCTCCAATCTCGTTTTCACCAACGTTGTCATGCCGCTCAACGCGAAAGACGGTCACGTTCATCTTGGGCCGACACAAGCGCGCCTGTATGGAGGCTCTTACAACGGTGACATCGTCCTGGACGCCCGACCCGTTCAGGCGCAACTGTCGCTGAACGAACACATCCGCGATACCGACATCGGAGCATTACTGAAGGCCGCGTTGGATAGCTCCAGACTGTCGGGCCACGCTGATGTGAACGTGGCGGTGAACGGCGTGGGCAATACTGATGAAGCGATGATCCGCTCGCTCAACGGCAAAATCGACGCGAACGTCAAACAAGGCGCGCTCGTAGGCATTGATGCCGTCTACGAGATGCAGCGTGCGAACGCTTTGTTGAAGCGCCAGCTGCCGCCGCAGCGCACTGCAGGACCCGTGCGCACGGTTTTCAATGCCTTACAGATCAAGAGTACGCTGGATAAGGGCGTGCTGCGCGTCGACGACCTCAAAGTGGAAACGGACTTTCTCAAAATACACGGTGGGGGTACTCTGGATACCGTCACCGAGGCGATCAACTATCAGCTCGTTACGTCGGTCAATGCAGTGCCCCCCACTGGCAGCCCGGATCGCGCCGCGGGGGGTGGACTGGACGCTCTCAAATCGGTGGAAGTGCCGCTCATGGTTACCGGCACGCTCTCGAGTCCGACCGTCCGGCCCGACATCGAGGCGCTTGCCAAGGGGAAGCTGGGGCAGGAGGTGCAACAGAAGGCCCAGGACCTGGTCAAAAAGAAATTGGGCGACAAGCTCAAGGATCTTTTTGGACGTTAAGAGTGCAATCGCGGGCCGCTTGACCCAAATTGTGACAGGCATGCATTTTGCTTTGCATCGTTCCTCGCGCCGTGGCGCGGCGCCGGAGCTTTTTTGTGACAACCGCGCGACTCGCGCCGGGCGGCGCGGAGGTGGCGCGGCTTTTGCTTAAGGTCTAAGCACAAGTGAACAATTCGTTGTTGTGACCGTCTTAACGTAACAGCAGGGCTGGGAATTGAGGGCCATCACATACCGTGACAAGCGTTGGATCTAAGTTAAGAGCAACGCTGGCATCGCTAGCACCCCGGCCGAGATGTTTGAACTCAACGGGAGGGAAGGACGATGCGATCCTCTGGTGATTCGGACTCCGCGACCCATTCTGCTTTCATTGAGTCACTGAGTTCTTTTAGCCGTCTCCACCGCGCACAGCGCTGGGAAGGCACCTTCGGCGAGTTTCTCGCCAACGTCCTGCCGCCTAATCCGGCGGCCATGGCGCGCTCAAGTCATCAATATATCTGGGACATGTTGCGCTGGCACGGGCGCATCGCAACGCCCGATGCCTCCGAGGGGGCCCGCGCGCGCGAGTTGTTCAAGCGCGAGCTCTTCGGAATCGACGAGCCGCTGTCGCGCGTGGTCGACTACTTCAAGGGCGCTGCAGCCGGCTCGGATGTTGGCCGCCGGTTGCTGCTGCTGCTTGGACCGCCCTCCGGGGGCAAATCGACACTCGCCATCCTGCTGAAGCGGGGGCTGGAGGAATACAGCCGCACCGACGAAGGGGCGATGTATGCCATCAAGGGCTCGCCGATGCGCGAGAACCCTCTCAATCTCATCCCGGCGAGCCTGCGCGCCGAGTTCCGCGAGCGTTATGGCGTGGAAATCACGGGCGAGCTCTCTCCCTGGGCTCGTGAGTACGTCGAGCGTGAGTTCGACGGCGATTTTGTGCGCGTGCCCGTGGAGCGCGTGTTTTTGTCTGAGTCCTCGCGGACCGGCATAGGTACCTACGCGCCGCACGATCCGACCACGGCTGACATTGCCGACCTCGTTGGATCCGTGGATCTGGCGAAGGTGGCCCAGATAGGCGATGAGGGTGACCCCCGCGCCTGGTCCTGGTCAGGGGCCGTGTACGCTGCCAGCCGCGGCGTGCTCGAGATGATTGAGATATTGAAGGTGAAGCGGGAGTTTCTCTATCTCCTGCTGACCATGACGCAAGAAAAGAACGTCAAGGTGTCGCGTTTCCCGCTCATCCACCTGGATGAGACCATTCTCGCGCACACCAACCTCGCGGAATTCCACAAGTTCCTGCAGGAAAAGGAAAACGAGGCGCTGCTTGACCGCATGGTGATCATCAAGGTCCCCTATGCGTTGTCCTACCGCGACGAGTCGCGCATCTACCAGAAGCTCGTCTCCGGCGCCCCCGCGTTCCGCAACGTTCACCTGGACCCGCACGTTCTCAACCTGGCTTCGGTTTTTGCCATCCTGACTCGCCTCACGAAGACCGAGCGCGAAGGGTTGGACATGACCAAGAAGCTGCGGCTGTATGCCGGCGAGGCGGTCGAGGGTGTTCCCGAGTCCGAGGCCACGCGCCTGCACGCCGAGGGCGGCGATGAAGGTTTGACGGGTGTCAGTCCTCGATTCGTGATCAATGCGATCTCGAATGCCATTACCCGCGGGAATACCCACAGTCTGACCAGTATGGAGCTGCTGCTCGCCATCAAGGACTCCATTGAGAGCGATGCGCGCATGGAGTCGAAACACAAGAAGGCCTGGGTCGACCACCTCGTGACCGCGCGCAAGGAGTTCTACAACCGCTGGGTCAAGGAAGATGTGCACCGCGCGATGTTTGCCTCGTTTGAAGAGGAGGCGCAGCAACTGCTCGAGAAGTATCTCGATGAGGTCGAGGCCTCCCTCGATCACCGACAGGTGACAGATCCGATCACGGGTGAAACACGACCGGCGGACGAACGCTTCCTGCGCTCCGTGGAGGAGAAGATCAAGGTGTCCGACTCCGGCAAGATGTCGTTCCGCCAGGAGGTCGTACGCAAGGCCATGGTGGCATTCAAGGCTGGAGAGAAGTTCAAGCTTGCAAGCCACGCGCGCATGCGCGAGGCAATCGAACAATATCTGTTCGAAGAGCGGCGCGATGTACTGCGGCTCGTCACCTCGACTGCGCGACCCGATGAGGATGCACGCCAGAAAATCTCCGTCGTTCAACAAAGACTTGTGAGTGAGTATGGTTACGACGAGCACAGTGCCAAAGAGGCACTCAGCTACGTAACTACTTTGTTGGCACAGGAGTAGCTGCGCGCGTGAAAGTTGCGTACTCAGCGATGTAGGAGTATCACTAAAGACATGCCCGAGAGCAGCGACAAGCCGGCTTCCGGCGCGGCAAAGTGGTATGACCTGTTTTCGCGGGGTGCGCGCGATTGGTTGCGACACGATGAAAAAGTTCGTGAGTCGGTCCGCAAGCACCTCCCGCAGATAGTCTCCGGCGCTGACGTCATCAACGAAGGCGCGCGAACGGTTCGTGTGCCTGTACGCATGCTGGAGCATTATCACTTCCGGCTGCGGCGTCCCGAGGAACAGCAGGGCGCGGGCCAGGGCAAAGCCAAGCCAGGCGATGTATTTTCCGACCCCTCCAAGCAGCGCGGACCCGGCGAGAAGGGCGCCGGCGGCCAGGACGAGGGTGAAGTCCAGTTGATGCTGGAATTCAAAATCGATGACATTGTCGATTGGTTGTGGGAAGAGATGCAGCTTCCCAATTTGAAGGCGCGTGTCGGTCCCTCTGAAGAGTCGGACTGGGTACGTGAAGGTTGGGATCGGCGCGGCGCGCGCTCCCGACTCGATCGGCGTCGCTCATTCAAGGAAATGGTGAAGCGGCGCGGCAATCCCGGCGCCACACCAACATTCATTGACGAGGACCTGCGCTTCCGGCAGCTCGCACGGCGCCGCCAGCCCGCGGTCCATGCCGTAGTGTTCTTCATGCTCGATGTCTCGGGCAGCATGTCCGACCGCGACCGCAAGTTGGCCAAGACGTTTTTCTTCTGGGTTGTGCAGGGATTGCGTCGCGAATACCGCTCGTTGGAGACGGTGTTCGTTGCGCATACGACCGAAGCCTGGGAGTTCACCGAGCCGGAATTCTTCCAGGTGAGTGGCACGGGCGGTACCGTGTCCTCAACAGGATTCAACAAAGTGCGCGAGATCATTGATGCGCGCTACAACCCCGGACGATGCAATATCTATCTGTTCTACGCCTCTGACGGCGACAACTCGGTAAGCGACAGCGCGGACGCGCGCGAAACGTTGTCATCCATCACGGGCGATGCGTGCTACACGGGGTACGTCGAAGTATCTTCCGGGCTGTCACGACAGCTCGCAACCGAAACAGGACGATTGTTTGCCGAGCTGGCCTCTGCCGGCTGCGCGGCTGGCAGTTATGCGCTAAACGATTTCGACGATGTTTGGGGCGCAGTCCGTCATTTCTTCAGTGCCGAAGCCAAGGCCCTGGAGGCTCCGGGGTGACTTGCCCATGACTACCGACGATTGGAAAAACTATACGCAGCGTATTGAAGAGCTCGCAGCACGATCCGGTCTCAATTTTCATCCAGTCGAATTCGAGGCCGTACCCGACAGTTTCATGATGGAGATTGCCGTCTACGGCTTGCCGGTGCGAATGCCGCACTGGTCCTTCGGCGTGCGGTACATCTATCAGCTCATTCAACGCCACATGGGAAACTCGCGCCTTTTTGAGGTGGTGTTTCCAGGCAACCCTGGCCACGCCTATCTGGCCGCAAGCAATGGCCTCGCTGAGAACATACTTGTCACCGCCCACGTTCTTGGCCACGCAGACTTCTCCCGCAACAACCTAATGTTCCGCCGCTGCCAAGGGCAAGTGAGCGAGCATATAGTCGAGCACGCGGCCAACCACGCGCGCCAGATCCAACAGGCGATCGAACAGTACGGAATGCAGCGCGTCGAGGCCGTCCTCGATGCCGCTCTCGCACTGGAACAACATATTGACGTCGACCAACCGCTGCGGCGCGAGAGATACCCGGAGTACGCGCCTGAACCCAAGGCGCTCGTTGACGACGACTTCCGCAAACGATTCGCGTCGCTCGATCCTACTGCGGCGAGCACCGGATTGGAGATCAAGAAGCGGGCCCCCGTGCCGCCCCATCCAGAGAGCGACCTGTTGTGGTTCGTCGCCAACTACGCGCCCGAGATGGAGAGTTGGGAGCGCGACATCTTCCTCGCGGTGCGCGAAGAGTCTTTCTATTTCTACCCGGTCTTCGCAACCCAGATCATGAATGAGGGGTGGGCCTCCTACTGGCACGCGCGACTGCTTCGCGAGGCCGACTTCGTGCCTCAACAGGCCTATGTAGATGCCATCAAGTGTCATTCAGACGTGGTGCGGCCGGTGGCGGCGGACCAGCAGGTGGCTTTGCACATCAATCCCTACCACCTCGGTTTTGCGATGTGGGAGAAGATCGTGGAGCGGGACGGCATGGCCGCGGCTCGCAGCATCATGGAACAGGATGACGATTTCGGATTCATCCGCAACCACCTGACCCGTGACCTGGCGGATGAGCTCGAGCTATTTCGCTTCAGCGCCCGGAACGACGGTCACGTGAAAGTGCTCGACCACGACCTGACGGCGCTGCATGAGGCCGTGCTGAGTCCGAAATACAATTTTGGCGCACCTTCGGTGTCAGCGAGTCATGTCCGCCAGGACGGAACGCTCGAGTTGGTTCACGACAATTCGGTGGACGGCCGGGGGCTGGATCTCGAACGAAGTCGTCGCGTGCTGGACTACGTCCAGCGTGTGTGGCGGCGACCGATTGTGCTGAGCACGGTGAACCAGGCCGGCTCGACGCTGGAGCTCACGGCCCCTTAAACGGCGTCCGTCTTCGGGGGTGCCTTAGGCGTGGCCGGGGCCGGTGCGCTCTCCCCCTCGCCCCAATCCTCCTCCGCCTGCGAAGTCACAATGGACACCGGATCGCTGGCCGGAAAAGAGTCCTCCAGCGCCTCATCCAGTTGCTGCTGAACCTTGCGGCGCTGCCGCTCGGCTTCTTCCTTTGTCATTCCCATAGCTTATCCAGACTAGCCCGCTCGGGATACACCGGCGGATCTTGGATCTGCTGATCCGGCGAAGGCTGCGGGTCACCCGGAATCGGTTCCGGATCGTCGGCGGGGGTAATGGGCGCTGGCGCAGGCTCGGGCTTGGGTTGCGGATTGGGCATCGTCGTCTCCGGTAGTACACTGTGCTATCAGCATCCTGTGTTCCTTCGGGGGCGTTCGCTATGGCGTATACGACTCACGGGATTCGGAACGTTGGCCTGGTAGGGCAGGCCGGCGCGGGCAAGACGTCGCTGGTCGAGTCGCTCCTGTTCGAAGCAGGGGCCATTCGCAGCAAGGGCAGCCTCCAGCGCGGGACCACGGTCTCTGACTTTGACGAGCAGGAGCGCCGCCTCCAACATTCCCTGGACACCTCCATCTGTGGTTTCGACCACGGCAAAATTCACGTCAATCTCATCGACACCCCCGGATATCCCGATTTTCTCGGCCGGACCCTTGCCGTACTGGAAGCGGTCGAAACAGTAGCCGTCGTGGTCAGCGCCACTGGTGGCGCCGATACAGTCACCCAGAGGCTCATGGAATTCGCACAGGATCGCGAATTGTGCCGTCTCGTGATCATCAACAAGATCGACTGCCGCGATGCGAAGCCAGCCGACGTGTTGCAACAAGTGCGTGATGCGTTTGGCGCGCAATGCCTGCCCCTGAATCTGCCCGCCGACGCAGGTGCAGCGGTGGTCGATTGTTTCTTCCAGTCCAGCGGCCGTGCCACGGATTTCTCGACGGTGGCCGCTGCCCACACCCAGATCATCGACCAGGTCATCGAGTTGGATGAGCGCCTGATGGCGTTGTACCTGGAGCAGGGCGAAGAAGTCTCCCCGGAGCAACTCCACGACCCTTTTGAGCAGGCCCTGCGAGAGGGCCATCTGATCCCCGTGTGCTTCGTCTCCGCCGAAACCGGCGCCGGCCTCCCCGAGCTGTTGACCATCCTCGAGCGGCTCATGCCCAACCCGGCGGAGGGCAACCCGCCCCCTTTTCTCAAAGGGCCGCTGGGCGATGGCATGCAGCGCGTGCAAGTGACCCCCGATCCTGATCAACACGTCATTGCGCACGTATTCAAAGTCGCAATCGATCCGTATGTGGGCAAGCTGGGAGTGTTGCGCGTCCATCAGGGGACCATTCGCCAGGGCAGCCAACTGTTTGTTGGAGATGCTCGCAAGCCAGTTCGCATCGCCCACCTGTGGCGCATCATGGGTAAGGAGACATCCGAAATACCCACCGCCATCCCGGGCGACCTGTGCGCATTGGCCAAGATCGACGAGCTGCATCTGGATGCCGTGCTACACGACTCGCACGATGAAGATCAGTACCACCTGAAGGCGGTGAAATTTCCGCCGCCCATGCTCGGGATCGCCATCGAGCCGGAGCGACGAGGAGATGAGCAAAGGTTGGCGGACACGCTGCATAAGCTCACCGCGGAAGATCCGTGCGTGCGGATCGAGTACCACCCTGCCGTGAACGAAACCGTCCTATATGGAATGGGCGAGTTCCATCTGCGTGTGTTGCTTGAACGAATGCACGAGCGCTATGGCGTGCACGTCAAGACCCGCCCACCGAGTATCCCGTATCGCGAAACCATCACTCGCTCAGCCGAGGGGCATTGCCGACACAAGAAACAAACGGGGGGCGCGGGGCAGTTTGGCGAAGTGACCTTGCGTGTGGAAGCGCTGGAGCGCGGACGCGGATTTGAGTTTGTCGACGAAGTCGTCGGCGGCGCGATTCCGGGTCAATTCATCCCAGCGGTCGAGAAAGGCGTCCGGCAGGTGTTGACCGAGGGCGCGCTCGCAGGATTCCCCCTACAAGACCTGCGCGTCATCGTACTCGACGGCAAACACCACCCAGTGGACTCAAAGGAAGTCGCGTTCGTGTCCGCCGGGCGCAAAGCGTTGCTCGACGCGCTTCAAAAGGCCGGCCCCATCGTGCTCGAGCCCATAGTACATGTCGAAATCACCGCCCCCGCCAGCTCGATCGGAGATATCACCGGCGATCTCGCGACCAAGCGGGCCCGCATCAACGGCAACAACGCGCTACCCGGCCACCGTGCCACGGTCAGTGCGCTCGTGCCGCTCGCCGAAGTGTCAGAGTACCAGTCCCGCCTCAAAGCGCTCACCGGCGGCGAGGGCGCCTATGCGATGGAGTTGAGTCACTACGACCCCGTGCCGTCACGCAAACAGCAGGAGCTGATGGACGCCTACCGACCGCGGAATGATGACTAAGACGGCGCGTGTGTTGCGCACCGCGCCCGCCCGTCCTAAGGAACGTTCGCCGTAAAATGCGGCGGCCGCCGCGCATGCGTACCCTGCTCAAACGCATACGCATAAGTAATCAACTTTCCCTCACTCCACGCCGTCCCCACAAACGACAACCCAACAGGCAACCCCCGCACCAGCCCCATAGGCACGGTAACGTGCGGATACCCCGCAACCGCCGGCGGACTGGACACATTTCCGCCGAGGAAATGATCCCCGTTAACCCAATCGGTCGTCCAGGCCGCCCCCAGGGTCGGGGCGATCAAAACATCCAGGTGATCCTTGGCCAACGCCGCATCAATTCCCTCAACCCCCGCCAACCGCTTGCTCCGCTCCCGCGCCTCAACATACTCCTTATCCGTCAGCGGTCCCTTGGCCTGCGCGTTGACAAACAACTCCTGCGCAAAAATCGGCATCTCCCGATCACGCTCAGTGTTGTTGAACGCGATCAGGTCAGCCAGCGTCCGGGGCGTCGCCCCACGACCCGCCAGGTAACGATTGAGCCCATCCTTGAACTCATAGAGCAGCACCGTCTGCTCGTCATTATCAAACTTGCCGCGCGTGGGAATGTCGGCCGGATCGACAATGATGGCGCCCATGGACCGCAAGGTCTCAATGGTATGGTTGAAAAGCGCCTCGACCTCATCATGAAACCCGGCATCCTTGCGCATAACACCAATACGCACGCCCCGAAGGCCATCGCGATTCAAAAACTGCGTGTAATCAACCGGCGCCCGTGATTTCAGCGGTTCCGTAGCCGGATCGTCGGGGTCATAGCCCGCGAGCACGTTCAGAAGCGCAGCTGCATCCGCCACCGAGCGGGCCATGGGACCGGCCGTATCCTGGCTGGCCGAGATCGGAATGATGCCGGAACGGGACACCAGCCCCACGGTCGGTTTGATGCCGACCAGCCCGTTGACACTGCTCGGACAGACCACCGAGCCATCCGTCTCGGTTCCGACGGCGACGACCGCCAGATCGGCGGCGATCGCCGCCCCCGATCCCGAGCTCGAGCCGCACGGATTCCGGTTCAACGCATAGGGGTTGCGCGTCTGACCCCCGCGACCGCTCCATCCGCTCGTCGAGCGCGTTGACCGAAAGTTGGCCCATTCGCTCAAGTTGGTCTTGCCCAGGATCAGCGCCCCCGCGTCGCGCAACTTGCGCACAATGAAGGCATCGCGCGGCGGCTTGGAACCGACCAGGGCAAGCGACCCGGCCGTAGTCTGCATCCGATCCCCCGTATCGATGTTGTCCTTCAGCAGGATCGGCACACCGTACAGCGGACGTTTTTGCGCTGAGCCGGCAGCGACAGCAAGACCGCCGGCATTCCCAGCCACATCCAGCTCGCCGGCAATCCGCGCCGCATCCGGATTCAACTCAATGACCGAGTTGATCGCCGGCCCGGCACGATCGACGATGGCAATGCGCGTCTCATAGTGACGCTCCAACGCCCGCACATCGAAGCGTTTCGCTGCAAACGCCTGTTGCACTTCAACGATGGAGGGCTCCACAGGAACCGGGTCCCGCCCGTCTCCCTTGGCGCCAGCCGCGCGCGCCGGCCCATTGCCCGCGCCCGCCGCTGCACTCGCACCGGCGCCGACCATAAAGGCAGCGCAAACGAAAACGCCGCTCAGCCGGACCCATCCGACTGAGCGGCGCTCGTAACCGAGATCAGAACTTGTATTTCGCTCGAACGTTCCAGAACGCCCCAGGAAGGTCATACGTTCCCGCATCGTAGCCGTTGAGAGTGCAAGTAAAGCAGATCGGCGGGTTCACGCCGAACAAATTATTTACACCCGCCTCCAGGCTCAGCCCCTTCAACTTGAAGGCGTCCGTGTAGGCAACCTGCGCATCGTTGTAGGTCGTCGACTTCAAAGTATGAACGTCGGTCTTCACTTCGCATCCGGGAACGCCGACTTTCACCGCGTTGCTGCACGCTTCAGTCACAGCCGACAGGAAGCGCACCGTCCAGGTGAACTCGAAGTCGGCAAAGCCGTAGCCGATCTGCGCATTCAGGCGATAGCGCGGGATCGCGCTGTTCGCTACTTCGATACCGACCTGACGCTGCGCCACGTTCCCGAGCGTATCAACCTGCTCGTACTTGTTGACGCGCGTGGTGACAACCGAGGTGGAGAGATGCCCAAACGGCAGCGGTTCTGACCGCCAGTTGAACTTCAGATCCTCGCCGTCCGTGGTGATCTGCCCAAGATTCGCGAGGAAGTTCTGGGGAGGCACAAGATTGCCACCAGCAGCACGACTGAACGGTGAACACAAATTCGCATCCGTTCCACCCGCATTGAGACAGGCATTCAGCAAGGCCTGGATGTCGAGCGCCTGGATCGCGCCCTTGATCTTGTGGTGGTAATAGGTCAATTCGAAGTCCAGCTTCCCGGTGTGCGCAATTCCCTGAGCCCAGCTGGCGTTGTAGACGAAGCCGGCCGTGTAGCTGTTCGATTTCTCGGGCTTCAGGTTCGCGTTTCCGCCGGTGAACGTCGTGATCTGGGTGTTGGCCTGCTGGAAGCCTGTCGGTGCGCCTTGCGCGCGACACGCGAGCTCGAGAGGCGTGGGATTCGGGCCGCCGGTGACGACAATCGTTCCCGTCGGGCCGCAAGGGTCAACCAACGTAGCGCCGAACTGCGTGAGTCCGTACAGCTCACCGAGGTTTGGCGCGCGGAAGCCCGTCGAATAGGTGCCCCGCAGACCAAAGTCGTCCGTCGGCTGCCAACGCAGACCGCCCTTATAGGTCGTGGTGTTGCCGAAGTTGGAGTAGTCCGAGTAACGCACCGCGGCGCTGCCACCCAACGTGGGCAATATCGGAATGCTGAACTCAGCGTAAGCCTCGTTCACGTGGTAGCCCGCATGGACGGGAGAGGCAAACGAGTCCTGCGACTCACCGGTCTGCCGCAGCGGATCCGGGTCGAACTTGCCATCGTACGCACGATGCTCGGCGCCGATCGCAATACCGACCGGGCGATCCTGGATGCTGAAGGGGTGGCCGGTGATATTGCCGGAGAACACCTTCAGATCCTGCTCGCTGCGGTCGATCTGCGTGGTCGAGATGTACTTCAACATGGCCGGCGTGATCGGCCGGGTCTGGCCGCCGAACAGGTCGAGCGGAACGCAGCCGCTTACCTGGGCGCAGATCGCCGGGTCGCCTAAGGCCGTAGCGACCTTGGCAATGTTGTAGCCGCCCGTGAACGTCTGGCTGGCCTTGTTCGCGCTGTCGACAAAGTTCACGTCCCACTTGTAGTTGCTGCCCAGGACTTCAAAGTTGCCGCGGAAGCCGCCGCCGAAGTACCAGGTGTCGACGTCCTGGTTGAAGACACGCGGACCTGCTTCGAGCGGCCGGCGCGTCACCCAGCCGAAGTTGCTGGCAGCGTTGAGGTCCACGCCGAAGGGATTGTAGGGATTGAGACCCGAAATCGAGATCGTATCCGCAAGCCCGCCCGTGCCCGAGTAGGGACCGACGAAAATGGGCTCGGGAGCGGCCTGGTTCGTTGATTGCCGGTTGTTGAACAGACCCTTCACATACGCCTCGACGTTGTCGTTGATGGTGTAGGTCATGTTCGTGAAGATGGCCTTGCGCGTCGACGGCGTCAGCAGCTTGTTGTACGGCGCAAAGTTGAAGCGGTCATCGTCGCTCCAGTTGTGATAGCTGCCGCCGGTCGGATCGGCCGGATTCCACGACGGCGTCTGACCGTTGTTCAACGTGAGGTCGTAAAAATGCTCCTGGCTGGCCGTGCACGAACCGTAAGCGGGAGCAACAATCGCCGGGTCGCAGAACGTGTAGCGACCTTGTGGAGTTGCCGAGCTGCCGGCGCGCAGACCCGCAAGCGGTTCCGGGAACGATGACTGCCACCACCTGGAGGAGTCGATGGCGTCCTGGTTGTAGTAGCTCGCGACGAACATGGCCGACAGCTTGTCAGACGACCCGCCTGCCGTGACACTGCCCTGGGTCGTGCGACCGCCTTTACCGTATTCACCGACGTAGCCGTTCACTTCGACGCCGTCGATCTTCTTCTTGGTGATCACGTTGACCACGCCCGCGATGGCGTCCGATCCGTAGATCGAGGAGGCGCCGTCTTCGAGGACTTCAATGTGATCGACAATGGACAGCGGAATCGTATTCAAGTCCGCGCTGCCGCTCACACCCGAGGCCGAAGACTCATTGACCCAACGTATACCGTCGACGAGGACCAGCGTGCGCTTGGAGTCGAGGTTACGAAGGTCCACCTGCGCGGAGCCGGCGCCGATACCGCCGCCGTCCGGCGGATAACCAAAGTTACCCGACGAGTTGAATTTGGCGTTCAGAGCAGAGCCACCCGTGGTGAGCTGCTGCAGAAGCTCACCGACGCCGGCCAAACCGGTCTTCTCAATAGCTTCACTGCTGATGACCGACAAAGGCTGCTCTCGCTGTGCTTCCGTTTGAGCAATGCGCGAGCCGGTGACAATGACCTCCTGGATTTTTTCTTCCGGCGGTGCAGCCTGCTGCGCGACCGCCAGCCCTGTTGCCGCAAGCGCCAGTAGCGACGCCGCAACGGTCCTTGTCGTACTTGGGGTAATCATAACTTTCACGCGACCTCCACGTCCTATGGAAGGCCGCAGACTGTAGCGTCGAAGTACTATAGATGTAAAGAAACGGGAGGTAGCGCTGAAGTTCAGGTTTTGCCCAACACACCGAGCTCGATCGCCATGCGCTCTAAGACCTCCGTCCAATCACCCGCTGTAAGCTGACGGAACAGCCGCATTGTTGGATACCAGGGGCTGTCGGTCCGGTCCACCATCCACCGCCAATCGGGAACGGCCTGCAGCGCGAGCCAGACACGCACGCCCAACGCGCCGGCAAGGTGCGCGAGCGCGGTGTCAGCGGTGATGAGGAGGTCGAGTCCCTTGACGATGGCGGCGGTCTCGGTGGCGATCTCATCGGCGCCGAGGTGAAGCGGATCGGTCAGTTGCACAATCCGGTCCGCGAATTCGACCTGTCCGCGCTGTTCGGCGCCCGCGCCTTTCTGCAGCGAGATGAGACTGACACCCGCGAGTCTCGCGAGCGGCGCCGCCGCTGCCAGCGGGAAGGACCGGGCCTGTAATGCCGCGAGCTGCTCGGCTTCGGGATTGCCGTACCAGTTGATTCCGACTTTGATTCCGGGCAGGGCAGTGAGCCGTTCGCTCCAGGTGCGCAGTGCTGCGGGTTCGACTGACAGATACGGGACACCGCCGGGAATCGTATCGAGCCGTGTTCCCAGGGCGAGCGGCAGACTGAGCAGCGGACTATGAAAGTCGAACTCGGGCAGCGGATCGCCCCGTGCGATCAGTGTGCCGCGCATGGGCAGTGAGCGCATCAGGCGCATGAGCACCGGTTGCACTTCGAACACGACCTGCGCGCCGAGTGTCTCGACTGACTCTATGTACCTTGCGAATTGCAAAGTATCGCCGAGTCCCTGCTCGGCATGAACCAACACCGTCCTGCCCGCCAGCGGCTCGTTGCCCGTCCAGCGCGGCTTGTCGAAATTGCGCTGCAGCCCGCGGGCCGGCTCCAACTGCAACCGCGATTCGTACAGCGGCCAACCCTCCGGCAGCTCTCCCAGGGAGAGCTTGAGGATTCCCTTGCTCCAGGTTGCCACGAGGTCACCTGGCTTGAGCGCAAGTGCGCGGTCGAGTTTGTCCAGCGCGTCGCGGTACTGTCCCAGGCCTTTCAGTGCGTTGCCAAAGTTCACGTACGCATCGGCGTAGCCGGGATTTAAATCAATCGCCCGCTGAAAATCGCCGAGCGCCTCCGCGGGGCGGAACAGCCGCACCAACACCGCCCCCCGGTTGTTGGCGGCTTCGGCCGAACGGGGGTTGCAGGCCAGCGCCTGGTCGAAGCTGGCAATGGACTCTTCCCGCCGGTCCAGGCGCGCCAGCGCAATGCCGCGCTGAAAGTGAGCTTCGAACGCCTGTGGCGCGAGCGTAATCGCGCGATCGAAGCTGGCGAGCGCCTCGGGCAGCCGGCCGAGCTCGAGGTAACTCCTGCCGCGCCAGACCAGGGTCGGTTGCGAGTCAGGTGCAAGCTGCAACGCCCGCTCGAAGCTCGCGGCCGCCTCGGCATGGCGTCCGAGGTGCATGAGCGCCAGGCCGCGGTTGTGGGTCACAGTGGCATCGTCGGGTTGGATCGCGAGCGAGCGGTCAAAGCTTTCCAGCGCTTCCGCGGCCCGTTGCAGGGCGAGTAGTTGAATTCCCTGGTTGCTGCGCAGTGCGGGATAGTTGGGCTGCAACGCCAGGGCGCGATTGATGCTGGCGAGCGCTTCGGCATGACGTCCTGCCGCCGCTTCCAACAGCCCCAGATTGTGGTGCGCCTCCACGTTGTTTGGATTGAGCGCGAGCGCCTGGTTGAAACACTGCCGGGCTTCCTGCGGACGGCCGGTACGCTCGAAGACTACGCCCAGGCCGTTGAGTGCCAGATCGTCACCCGGCGCGAGGCGCACCGCTTTATCGAAGCTGACAAGCGCCTCCTGCGCCTTGCCCAACTGCAGCAGTGCGACACCGCGGCCGCGGTGGGCGACCCCCAGATCCGGCTGTAGCGCAACTGCCCGGTCATAGCAGGGCAGGGCTTCCGCATAGCGTCCCATCGCGCTCAGAGTGCCGGCGAGGTTGGTCTGCATGGCGGCGTTGCCAGGTTGAATCTGCACCGCCGCGGCGAGCATGCTCACGGCCTTTTGCGGCTGTCCCACTGTTGCCAACAGAAGTCCCAGCAAATGCAGGGCGTCACTGTTGCGCGGCTCGCTGTTCAACACTTGTTGATAAAGGGGCAGCGCCTCCTCCAGGCGTCCTTGCTGGTGGAGGGCAAGCGCCTGCGCGAGCGTTGCAGCTGTGTTAGTCATAAGCGGTTTTCGCAACTCGCGGCAGGTTTACTGCACGGGGTACCGGTCGAGGAGATTCCCGAGAGCTTCCTGCATCGGGCCCAACCAGGTTACATAGTGACGCCACTGATCAACACTCTCGGTATAGATCGGCCGGCGCACCTGCTCCGCGCTGATCGTCTGCACGACTCGGCGATTCTCATAGAAGCGCAGACACTGCGGCTCGAACTGCAGTCCACAATAGTCGAGCAGCTTACGCAGCTCGCGTTCCGGATCTCTTACGACCTGCTCGTAGTGTACCCGGTGTATCCGCCGCGGCAGTACGGCGTCGAAATGATCGAGCAGGTCCGCGTAATCCCGATAATAGCGTCCGAAATCGGCCAAATCGTACGTATAGCCGAAACCACGGGCGAACATCTGCTTGTAGCACGAGAAGCCGCATCCAAGCGGATGGCGCCGGGCATCGATGATCGCTGCGTTGGGGAACATCAGATGGATGAATCCAACGTGGCCGAAGTTGGCCAACATCTTGTCGACGAAGCGCGGCTTGGCCATCGGGCGATGGAGCTGGGTACGCGACAGGTAGCGTGCGGCGAGGCCCTCGAAATCCTGCTGGCCGAGCGCCGTAAGCGACACCGGGTACATCGGCCCATCGGTTGGATTCGAATGCGACATAGTTTCGAGCGCCAGCATCGGCACGTCCGGCAACTCGCGCGTCCCTTCTACCTGCGAGTGGCTCGCCAGCATCTGCTCGAGCAGAGTCGATCCGGAACGGGGCAGGCCGATAATAAAGATCGGATCGACGCTGCGGCTTCCCCAGTCGTGACGGTCGGCAAAAAACCTAGGTGTGAACAGTGCTTTCGCGCGCCGAATGTCGGCAGTCATCGCGTCCGCGTCATGGCCGACCACCGCGCGCTGCAATGAGTTACCCCGGGCATAGTGCTCGAATGACTCGGAGAATTGGCCTTCATCCTCGAGCGCCTTGCCCAAAGCGAACTCAAAATGAGTGCGCTCGCTGTTGCGCAATGAGCTGTCCGCGAGGTGTGCGCGCATAGTGGCGATATCCCCGGGGGTAAAACGGAATGTCTTCAGATTCGCCAGGCTCGAATAAGCGTGACCGCACTGGGGCCGCGTTTCGATGGCACGGCGATACATCTCGATCGTGCGCGCAGGCTGACCGATCTCCCGCAGCAGGTGCCCGCAGAGAAGCCACGCGCGATCTTCGCCCGGATGCGAGGCTACGGCCTGTTCCATGAGTGAGAGTGCTTCTGCGCTACGGCCAAGCAGTCGCATTGCCTGCGCCTTCAGGCTCAGAAAGTCGATGTTGTCAGGCTCCGAGGCGAGCAGCCGTTCTACGAGCGGCAGGGCCTCTGCATCACGATGTTGCAGGTGGAGCAGATTCGCCAGGTCATAGCGGGCTTGGGCGTACCCAGGCGCAAGGGCCAGACAGGTGGTCAGGCGGGATTCCGCCGCCGCAAGATCCTCGCGGCGGACAGCAATCTCGCCGAGTATGCGAAGTGCGATCACATCATGCGGCGCCAGTTGCAGCTGCCGCTTCAGTATCGCCTCCGCGGCCTCGAGCCGATTCTCAGCCACTGCAACCGTGGCGTCCTTGAGCTGCGGTGGGTCCTGCACCAGGCGGCTGTAGTGCGCGTATGCCGTATCGCCACCTTGAACGTCCCCCGCAGCGAAGAGTTGTGTTGCCAGCTCCCGCCACGCATCAGCAAGCCCCGCGTCGAGCGCCACTGCGTGCCGGTAAGCGGCGATCGCCGCCTCCCCGCGGCCACTTCCTGCATAGGCCCGGCCGATTTCAAGTTGCATGAGCGGAGTGTTCCGAGACACCTCGCCCAGAGCCTCCAGTGCCAGGACTGCGTCCTTGGAATTACCCAGCTTGCGGCACGCGGCCGCGAGCAGCAGGCTCGCCTCGGGATGGCTGGGGTTTGCCGCCAGGATGTCTCGCGCACGGTACACGGCCGCGGCCGGATCCGATTCAAGCAGGGCTGATGCGCGCATCAGCTCCAGATCGACGTTGGGACTTACTGTCAAATCGGGACTCCGTGGGACGAACCGGGCGCGCGCCGTATGTAAATCGACTCGGCGGGACCCGTCAAGGAAAGGCTATGGAGGTACAATTCCACCCATTTGCCAGGAGATGCCCTCGTGAACACCGCAGCACCCGTACCGATGGACGATGCGGCGATCATCCGCGTTCTGCAAGCGTCCAAGGCCGAAGCAGCAGCGGGCAGGATGTCTGAATCCGATCAACTGCTGGCGCGCCTGGCGAGACAAGCACCGAATCATCCTGCCGTGCTGAACGAGCTCGGCGTGCGGATGCTCAACCGTGGCGCGGCCGAGCAGGCGCACGCCTTGTTCCAGCGGGCGACGGCTGGCGATCCCCGGCACCCTGCGCTCTGGGCGAACCTGGCGAGCAGCTTGAACGCCCTCGGGCGGCGTCCCGAGGAGATGGATGCGATCGAAAAAGCGCTGGAGCTCGAGCCGCGGCACCTGTCCGCTCTCCTGCAAAAAGGGGCCTATTTCGAGCAGTCCGGCGATGTGCGCTCCGCGGCCCGGACCTACCAGAACGCGCTCGCCTGTATCCCGCCGGGCGCCGAAGCGCCTCCGGCGATTCGCGATGCACTGACTCATGCCAAGGCGGTGGTGGATGCGGATCTGGCCGCGCTCACTGCCGCACTCGAGCAGCCCCTCGCCGCAGTCCGGGAGCGGCACGGTGGCGGGCAGCAGCGGCGTGTCGATCTGTGCCTCGACACTTTGATGGGTAAACGCCAAACCTACTACTCACAGCCGACCTGGATGTACTTTCCGCAGTTGCCGGCGATCGAGTTCTTCGAGCGCTCCGACTTTCCCTGGCTGGACGCCCTGGAGGCGGCCAGCGAACAGATCCGCGCCGAGCTGCTGCGCGTGCTCCTGTCAGACCGCGAGGGATTGCAGCCGTACATCGATTTTCCCAACAGCATGCCGCTCGACCAGTGGAAGGATCTGAACCGCTCGCGCCGCTGGAGCGCCTATTTCCTGTGGAACCAGGGCACTGCGAACGCCGGCCATATCGCGCGCTGCCCGCACACCGCGCGGGCCTTGGAGGAATTCGTGCCGCGCCCCCGGATCGAGTCCCGCGCGCCCACCGCCTTCTTCTCCATCCTCGAGCCCAAGACGCGGATTCCCGCGCATACCGGCGTGACCAACACTCGTATGACCGTGCATCTGCCGTTGATCATCCCCGAGGGTTGCGGCTTTCGAGTTGGGGCGACAACACGTGAGTGGCAGCCCGGGAAGGCATGGGTTTTCGACGACACGATCGAGCATGAGGCGTGGAACGATTCGGATACGCCGCGGGCGATCCTGATATTCGACATCTGGAACCCTCTTCTGACAGCCGCTGAGCGCGACATGATCCAAACCGCCACGGAGCTGTATGTACGCCACTACGCTTTGCCCCCCGAGAACCAGGGATGAGCCGCCCGCACCTGACTCCTATGCGCACTATTCTGCCCATCATGGTCGGTTGGCTGGCGTTGCCCGCGGTTGCCGCCCAACTTGACACGGTTGAGCTTGCTCGCTGCGTTGCCATTCCGAGTAACAATGAGCGGCTCGCCTGTCTTGACGCGTTTGCGGCGACCGCTCTGCGTGGAGCGGCTTCCGTGCCGCCTGCAACGACGTCAGCCGTAGCGCCTTCTACTCAAACGGTGCCCGCTGCGCCGGCTGCCGCAATACAGCCGACTCCCGCGGCACACGCCATCAATCCCGACGATCCGGTGAACTTCGGCCTGACCCGGCAACAGCTCAAGGTGATTCCAGGCGGACCGGAGTCGATCAAGAGCGTGGTGTCCCAGATGACCCAGGATCGGCTCAACAATGTCATCGTACTGTTGGATAACGGACAGACTTGGACGTTTGTCGAGCAGGAGCCGCGGCTGCGGCCCGGGGACTCCGTGACTATCAAGCGCGCCGCGCTGGGTTCGTTTCTCATGCTGACACCGAGCCGGCACAGCTATCGAGTTGAGCGCTCGAAGTAACGGCTCACGCGCTCGCGGGCGGGTATTCGAATCGTTCCGCCCACTTCTCGAGAGTCGGTAATACCGGCTCGAGGGCTGCGCGGTAATGTTTCCAATGGACTGTACGCGTTCGATCCAGGCCGCGCGCCAGTTGCGCGGTGCTTGGGGTACTGCGTTCACGCTCCCGCGCGCGAGTTGCAAAGTCGTCCAGGCCCGCGATCCACTCGAGCCCGAGAAATTCACAGAGGGCACGCGTCTGTGCAACGAAGTCGGACACCAGGCTTTCATAGCGCACGACCCGCCAGTTGGCGCCGAACACAGGCCGCATCAACTCGCCAAAACCCATCACGCTGTCGTACAAAGCCGCCGCACCGGGCAGAGTGAGCAGCTCGTACATGGCCGCATTCATCTTGAAGCGGCGACGGAAGCAGGCCAGTGCGACCTCGCGAGGATCGCGACAGGCAAACAGGATCTTTGCGTTCGGAAACAGCCGGGCGATCAGCGGCAGTTTGAGTGTGTTCAGCGGATACTTGTCAACGAATACTTTGCCGGTCACCTCGACTTCGCCCTCGCGCACCCGATCCCAGTACGCCTTGCGCAGCTGGCGCAGTTCTTCCTCGTCCGCCCGTGCCAGCGCACCGAGGTCTTCGGGATTACCCATGAAACGCTGAACGGCTTCGGTCAGCAGCTCGTGCTCATCGAGGCTGGCCACGTCCGGGTGGCCGTCGAGTACAACTTCGAGCAGCGTCGTGCCCGAGCGCGGAAAGCCAAGCAGAAAAACGTGTCCGCTGACGTCGGCTCCGGACGCCACGGCTTGCGGCTGCGCGACACGGTATTTCCCCAGGGTATTGCTGACCGTTGTGGTCAATTGATTCGCGTATGCGGTCAGGCTTATCCCATTTGCGAACCGACTGTGGATTTGACGCAGGGCCTCATTACACGCCGTATATGCAGCGAGCGCCTCCGGGTAGCGGCCGCCAGCATCAAGCACATCGCCGAGCAAGCCATTCGCGCGCGCCTTGTCGATCGCGGCAACACGTCCGTCCGCCAGTAGTTGACGGATCAGCGTCTCGGAGCGGGCGAGCGCGCCGCTGGCCAACTCCGCGGAGGCGAGACTGATCATCGCATCCGGAAAGTTGGGAACGATGGTCAGGACCTGCTGTGCCCAAGAGCGCGCTTCGTCGTGATGGCCACGGTGGCTGGCAATGGAAGCCAGCGACGCCATGGCGCTGACGTTGCCAGACTCCAACTCCAAGGCACGCAGGTGGCTGGCGCGCGCGCGGCCCAGGTGTCCGAGAGCGATGAGAGCATTGCCTTTGTTGGCATGCGCGAATCCCAGCTCGGGATGCTGTTTCAGCAGCTCCTCGACATGCCGCAACGCCTCCGCTGGACGCTCGAGGCGCTGCAGGCATAAGGACAGGGCATTGCGCGCTCCGATGTCCTGCGGCGCCAAGGCAACCGCGCGTTCCAGGAGCTGCAAGGCCTCGACGAACTTGCCTTCCTGCTCCAGGACGGTAGCCGCCACGTTGAGCAGCAGAGGGTGCTCGAAACCGCCGGCGAGTGCTTCGCGGGCGATCGCGCCCGCCCGCTGGAAATCGCGGCTTTGGGCCAGCCGCAGGACTTCCCGGAGCAGGGCTTGGTCGGCTTGCAGGTCACGCGGCATCGGTCGATTCGTTCTGGGAGGCGAAGGCAGATGATAGCTCACAAAAAAAAGCGGCGGGCCGAAGCCCGCCGCAATCCTGAGCGCGTAAGCCGTGTGTTCGTTAGAACTTCGCGCTCACGTGCGCGTAGAGGTAACGGCCGAGGGCGTCATACGTTCCCACCCACGTGTTGTTGTTGCAGCTCGTATTCGGGCAATCCGAGAGGTTGCCGTTCAGGATGAGCGGCGGATTCTTGTCGGCGATATTGTTCACGCCCACCCGGAAGTCGACCCAACTCGTTACCGGCATCGACGCAGACAGGTCAATGTAGTTGTAGCCGGGGATATGCGAAGTCGACACGTAGAAGTCAGACGCCAGGTGCGGGTCCTGGCTCGTACGGTCCGCCTTCGACGGACCGATGAAACGCCACCGGGCGGTCAGGTCGATGCCGAGCCACGGCAAGCCCCAAGTCGTGTTCAAAGTGTGACGCCAGTGCGGCAGAGGCGCCGAGCAGGTGGTGCCCCAATAGCCCGCGCAGTCATAGGAGCCGCCGGTCGGCAACGGCTGCGTGCTGAAGTCCTTCACGTACGTTCCGGTAAGGTTCAAGGACAACCTGCCGAAAGCTCCAAGATCCGTGTGGTAGTGGGACGTGAGGTCCAGGCCGCGCGTGGAGACTTGGCCGATGTTCACTTGGGTCGCGGTCACGAAGTTCGCCGTGTTGAACCACAGCGAACCCGTGGCGCCGCGATGGATCAGTCCGCACAGCGTCGGATCACCCGTGGTCGCGCAATTGTTGATGATTGTATTCGACGACAGCGAAGTGATCGTGTTCTTGACCTTGATGTAGAACACGTCGATTGAGGTCACCAGGTTCGGAACCATCTCCGGCTGCAGGACCACACCGAACGTGTACGTGTCGGCAATCTCAGGCGTCAAGGCGAGATTACCGCCGACCTGTGTGTTGATCTGTGCGGCCGGGTTCGGGAGGATGTGGCCGTATTGCGCCGCCGTCACGCCGGTACGTTCGCACTGTTCCAGCGTCAGGGTCGGTGTGCCCCAGCACGGATCCGCCGTACCGCCCGCACCCACGACCGGTGGCTGGTACAGTTCATTGAGGTTCGGAGCACGGACCGCGCGGTTGTAGCCGGCGCGCAGGCGCGCACCATGGATGGGAGACCATTCGACGCCGAACTTATAGGTGTTGGTCGTTCCGCCCAGCGTGTAGTTCGAATACCGGTAGCCGGCATCCAAGGACAGGCTCTCTGCGAACGGCATGTCGTTCAAAATGGGCAGGCGCGCTTCAGTGAACGCTTCCCACACATGCAATCCGCCTTTGATCGCTTGAGCGGGCGCGCCACCTGCCTGCAAGCCGTTCGCGAAGATGAAGTCCGGGTCGAATTGGAACTTCTCTTCGCGATATTCGGCACCGACGTTGACGGACAGGCCATTCTTGGCGGTCGGGAGCTTCACGCCGTACTTGCCGAGGTCACCCGTGACGGACCCGTCCCAAATGTACTCCGTGGAATTCGAAGCGTAGGACGCAGGGACGGAAAGATAGGCGAGCTGATCGGGAGTAACGCCACCCGGCTTGTAAATGTTCCACGGCACGCACGTCGGGTTGGCACCGCCCGGCAGGGCGGAAACGCAAACCGGCGCTCCTGCAGCAACACCCGCTACGCCTCCAGTGGCCGGATTCGGTACGACATCCAGGGCAGCCGAAATCTGCGGCGTGCCGAGGAAGTTACCCTCGATGTCCTGGAACTGGGTGATGCCGACCTGGGCATACGTGTCGTAGCTCCATGCGTCAGCGAATGAACCCTTGACACCCAGCACCTGGCGAATCGAATTCGACGTGTACTGGTCCAAGCGTCCGCCGCCTTCAACGTTGCGGCGACCGACATACATTGTGACCGCGTCCGCCCCGGTGTCCCCGAAGGCGGCATGGTTCGCCGCAATATTCTCCGGGGTGAATATGGTGGCGACCTGTTCTGCTGTCAGCAGAGGGTTGTTCGACCGCAAGGTGTAGGGTGTGAATGCAAACGCGCCACTGGGTCCGTACTGGGCCGTGGAGGTGTTGCGCGCATACATGGTTTCCGTGTAGATGCTCGCGTAGTCGCTTACGTCGTAATGCAGGAACGCGCCGGCTGTGTAACGCTCGGCCTGGCGCTGGAAATAGCTCAGCGCGCCATAGTTGTACGAGTCGGTAGCGCCGCTGTATGCCCGGTACGCGCCGGTGGCTGGGTCGACGGTGTTGTCGGCCAATGTCGTGGTGGTGTCGCCAATCTTTCCGAGCAGCAAAAACCGTCCGCTGCCGCTGGTGCTCGAACCGCCGCAACGGATCTTGCTGGTTGGAGTTGCCCCGGCGTTCAGCGTGCATCCGGCGTGGTCGTACTGATAGCCCACCGACGGCAAGCTGTTCGTATAGGTGAAATACGTCGTGGCATTGCCCTTGCCGTCGGCGAAATTCGCGCCGGCGAGGATCGATACGTTCTTGTTCTGCCCGGTGTTGACCGTGCTGGGCGGTATCGGTTGATTACCAGCCGACAGATAGTCCAGATACTGCTGGCTGTTGTTCTTGTGATTGTTGAAGCTGTAGTCGGCGTCGATCTTCACGCCCTGGTAGTGAGTGTTGAGCACGAAGTTGACGACGCCCGCAACCGCGTCCGCGCCGTAAACCGCCGAGGCGCCGCCCGTCAGAACGTCAGCACGCTCGATCAGGTTGGACGGGATCTGGTTCAGGTCCACTGCGTTGGCAGCGCCGCCTGGGCCTGTGACACCACCCGCACCGCCGGGATTCATGCGCCGGCCGTCGACGAGTACGAGAGTGCGCTGCGAGCCTAGACCGCGCAGGCTGACCGTATTGATGCCGACGGTGCTGATGGAGTTGCCGGACGGAGCTTCCGCGGCGATGGACGGCAGGTTCTGGAGGACGTCCTCTGTTCGGATGAGACCCGTCTGCTGGATGTCGACCGAGCTGACACTGGTAATCGGGCTGATCGAAATGTCATTGGGCGATTGAGCGATACGCGAGCCGGTAACGACAACCTCCTGGACCGGTTCCGGACTTGCTGTAGCTGCCGTTTGCGCGAAAGCCAGCGGGGCAACCGCTGCCGATGCACATGCCGTGAGGGCGAAGTGAACTGCTTGCCGCACACTGCGACTCGTATTTGTCATTCGTGGACTCCCAAATATTCATAGCCGTTGAGGGAAATACGGAAGGTCGTGACGCCCCTCCGCAACGGTGTGCGCAGACCCGTGGCCGCGCTGTTATGGCGGAAATACTACACCGCTGTCCTAACCTTGCAAAGTTTGGTTAAGAAAATTCATGCGTCCTTACGCCCAGTGGAGGGCGTTCGTCGTCTCAGGCGCTCATTTGGTCTTAGATATGAAGATTCCTGGACCGTTTGAACTGCCAAGCAGGGCTTTTGTTGCAATCGAGCCACAAAAAAGTGTTGCGCTTTTGCCTCAGACGAACCAGCAGTTCGTTGCAACGGTTATGCGCATATCCGCTCCGTGGAACGGCGTGACTTCATGGAAGAGATAGGAGGGGAAGACCACCAGGTCACCGGCCGTCAAACGCAAATCCAATGACCGGAGCGCAAACGGCGGGTGCAGATGTTCATTGGCCGCGTCCAGGTAGGCGTTGGCGCCTTGCCGCGGGTCGAAGAAGCGCAGTAACCCGCTTTGAGGGTGCTCCCGCACCTCTTCTCCCGCGCGAACACAGTAAACAGCGGACCACGAGGCCAGGGGATGGTTGTGGGCGACGAACGAGCCTGCGTAGCGCGTGATGTGGAACCAAGTGTGGTTCTGGAATTTGAGTCGGGACAGTTCCTCGGGCGTGACGGTGGTCGTCTGGATCACAGCCTGGGCGATGTTGTCGAGTACGAAGCGGCGCAATTCCTGGATACAGGGTTCCGGCCAGCGAAACAGATTGAAGCGGCTCTCGAAAGTCTCGGCTTGCGGCGTATGGCTGGGTGTCGGATTGCGGTATTCGTCACTTTCGCGTTCCAGAAACAGCGTTTCCAGCGCCCGATTCAGCTGTTCGGAGGAATCCCGACGCGTCTGGAGAATGGGTACCGCGAACGCCGGGCTCAGCCGCAGGGCGGGGCCTACCATCGCGAGAGTCCTTCCTGCCCCGGACCCACGAAGCGAGTGCGAACCGTGATCAACGTGAGCGGGCCAGCGGAGCGGACCAGCGGGATTTCGTGGGTAAGTGAGCCAGGGAAGACCGCCAGTTGTCCAGGCACGGCGCGCCAGGAGGAATGTCCATGGTTGAATGGAACGCGCAGCGCGCTGTTGGTCGCGTCCGAGAACATTGTACCGAGCCTGGACTCGTAGAGACGCACGACGCCGCTGTCGCTCCGCTCGGCTGATGGTTGGGGTGCTTCGAGACAGTAAATCCCGCACCACGCGGTGAGAGGATGAGAGGCCGCCTGAACGCAGCCGTTTTGCTGAATGACTGTGAACCAACCGCGCGCCTGCATCGAAAGCGTTGCCAGCTGCTCGGAGGTCAGGGTGGTCACGGCGGCCACCGTGGACCACACCCCTCGAAGGATCTCACTACACAGTTGACGCACCGGCTCCTCGTTCCATTCCAGGAGGTCATCGCGACTTTCGTAACACAGCCGGGCCGCCGCGGGCGCTGTCCCCAGCTTCGCCGCCGCATGTCTCGCCAGCAGCTGCGCCACGACCGGGGTCGTCGGTAGCGCTGCCGGAAGCTCCATCACCGCGAATGGAGTGGCAAAAATGGGTACGACGGACAGTGACGGCAGGCTCATGAGGGCAACATCAAATCACTTCGGGAGCAGATCGGACAAGTACTCGCGCAGCCCGCTCAACTGAGTGCGGTAATGCGCCGCCCGTCCCGAGGAGCGCGTGTAAATCGGTTCGCGCACCTGCCAGACGCTTGCGGTCTTCACAGCCTGAGTACGGGCATCTGCCGAGAGATACCCATCGTCCCACTGCAGTCCGAGAAATTCGAATAGCCGTGCCGCGTGCACTGCCGGCTGATGTACGAACGAGTCATAGTTGATTTCGAACAGATCGGTGCCGAAGCAGCGCTGCCAGTGCGCCATCAGGCGGCGATACTGTCGATAATAATGGCCAATATCCAGCAGATCGAGCGCGTAGCTCATGCTGTGATCCAAGTGCAGGAAGAAGATGGACAGGCAGTTGTCGAGCGGATCGCGCGTGGTATGGACGATCCTGGCCTCGGGAAACAAACTCTTTATGAGGCCGATGTGCAGGAAGTTATCGGGACGCTTGTCCGTCACGTGGCTCGCGCCGGGAAACATCCGCAGCAGCTCGCCACGGTAGGCCCCGGCAGCGGAGGCGAGCAGCTCCGGGGTCCGGGGTTGCGCGGCAGGCAGGGCAGCCGCCAGCCGGTGCAGAATATCCAACTCGCCGCCGGCAATGAGCCCCGGATGCCGTGCCAACAATTGCTCGGTCAACGTCGATCCGGAGCGAAACAAGCCGCAGATGAAAATCGGCTGCGGCCCCGGCTCTCGTTGGATTGCCGGGTTTGGCCGCGTTGCCGGGGTCGAGAGTATCAACTGGTCGACCAGCTCCTCGTGCCGCTTACGATCATATGTCGTGGTCCCCGGTGCTGCGCTGGCGCGACTGTTGGCGTTAGCGGCGGTATACGCCGCAAACGCGGCGGCGAATCGCTGCTTACCATCGAGCAGACGGCCGAGCGCAAAGCCAAGGCTTGCGTGCTCTGCCGCCGAGGCGCGAGTGCGCAGTGCAGTTTCGAGTTGCACGATGAGCCGCTCTTCGCAGCTCGCTGCAGGCTGCAGATTTGCGTAACGCGCCAGAGCTTCGAAGCAACGCGGGTCGATGGTGAGGATTCGTTCGTAGAGTGCGCTGGCTTCCGATCGCCGCCCCAGATCCTCGTGCAGATTGGCGAGGTTCAGGAGTGCGGGAATGTAGTTGGGGTTCAACTGCAGAGCCTGCTTCAACTCCCGTTCCGCGGCTGCGTCCTGCCGCAGATAGTCGGAATAAATGACACCGCGGTTCAGATGAACTTCCTCCGGCGAGGCGATGCCGTTGTCCAGAGCTCTCTGATAGGCCGCCAGGGACTCCGGGAGTTGGCGTTGCTGTCTGAGCAGAACCGCGAGGTTGAACCAGCAATCCGCCAGCTCCGGCCGTTGTTCGAGAGCTCGTTTGTAAGCGTGGATGGCTTCGGGCACTCGCTGCAAACGTTGCAGCCGCTGCGCTTCGCCAACTAGTGTCTCCAGCGCTTCCGTCAAGGTCCACTCCGGGGGAAATATCGATCGCCACCTGGTCTATAGCACACGGATCTGCAGTGCCGCGACGTCTCCAGTTATCACAACTTGTGATGGAACCGCGCCTCGCCGCTCCGTATCCAATACGATGCGGTAAGTGAAAGGGGACTCCGTGCCGCGAATCCGACGTATTGCCTGGATTTTACTGCTGGTGCTATCGACAGCTGATGCCAGCGATCCGCAGGCGGTTCCACCGCCGGACGACACTACCCTGTTTGCCTCTCCCACCCGGAAGGACCGGATCGGACGGATTCTCGTACCGGCGATGATCAATGGCCAGGGCCCGTTCCGACTCATCGTCGATACGGGTGCCAGCTATTCCAGCGTCTCACCCGAGCTTGCGCAAAGGCTCGGACTGCAGTCGAGCGATGAGTATCCTTTCTTGGTGAACGGAATTACCGGATCGGCCCGCGCCCCCTCGGTGCCCATCGACCACCTGCAGGCGGGCGACCTGCACCTGCGCTCCTTGCGGTTGCCGGTGATCTGGTCACCGATCATGGCGGGCGCCGATGGAATCCTCGGTGCGGCAGGCCTCAAGGAAGAGAGGATCATGGTGGAATTCAAGCGCAATCGAGTCACCATCCTGCGCTCGCAGCGCGGCATGGCGCCCAGGGGCTTCCAAAGAGTTCACGCGACCGTGATGGAGAGTGGTCTGATGACCGTTGAGGTGCGCGTCGGCGGAGTTCGAGCCATTGCCGTCGTGGATACGGGCGCCGAGCGCTCACTGGGCAACCAGGCGCTTCGCGATGCGCTGCGTCATTGGCAGAACACGAGAAAAGCACCTGTATTTACAGACGTTTTCGGCAGCACAGAGGAGATCGCGCGCGGCGAGCGCGGTCTGGCCCCGACCATCACCCTCGGCCCCCTCCAACTGCTCGATGTTGATGTCATCTACGGAGACTTCCACATATTCGACGTCTGGAAGATGCGGGACCGGCCGGCGATGATCCTGGGTATGGATGTTCTGGGGACGGCCACCTCACTGGGCATCGACTTCCGCAACCGTGAGTTGTATTTCGGAGGTGCGTACCTGGGTGTGGGCGATGTGATCGAGCTGCACTGCGTCGGGTCTGCAGATCCGACGCGCGGGCGCTGTCAGGGTTGACCCGATTCGTCAGGTGGGGTCCGAAAGCGTGAACCAGCAGTTGAACGCCACGGTGATGCGCTCGCCTTCGCCTTCGAACGGCTTGACGTCATGCAGCAGCCAGGAAGGAAACATGACCAACTGGCCGGCTTCGAGGGACACCGAGGCGATCTGGTTCGAGAAGGGCAACTGCATGTTGGAGTTCGCCGCATCCACATGCATGTTGTTCATGAGCATAGGGTTCACAAAGGTCAGCAGACCGCTCTCCTGGCGCCCTGGATCGTGTTGGCCCGGGTCCACGCAGTACACGCCGCTCCACGAGGCATTCGGGTGATTGTGCAGCCCGAAGAAGCCGCCGCGCCGGGTCACGTGGAACCAACAGTCGTTGAAGATGCTGAGGCGATTGACCGTCGGCAGATCGTAACCGTTCATCGCGGCAATCAGCGAGAGCAGCTGGTTCCAGCAGAACCCCTTGAGCTCCTGCACGGCCGGGTCCGTCATGCGGAACAGATTGAAGTCGCTTTCGTACACCGGCGCGTTGCGCAGGGTAATGGGCCGCGGATTGCGCGCGCCGTTGCGCTCCTGCGCCAGTATGAAGCGCTTCAAGGCCAGATTCAGCGCCTGGGGATTCGGCAACTGGCTCCTGGACAACGGCACACTGAACAGATTGATGACTTCCGGCCCTTGCATGGGGACTCCTGGGATTGATCAGGCCGCCCCGCGCGCGGCAGCCGGATATTGTGCAACGAGATCGCCCAACGCAGCTGCGAGCTTACCCAGCCAAGGCTCGTAGTTGCGCCACTGATCAACACCTTCGGAATACAGGGGGCGACGCACTTGTTCCGAGCTTGCAGTCTGTACCACGCGCCGTGTCTGGTGGAATCGCAGGCACTGCTCATCGAACGGCAGCCCGCAATAGTCGAGCAGTTTGCGTACCTCGCCCTCGATGTCGGCCACTACATTTTCGTAAAAGACGCGGTGCACGCGCCCGGGCAGCACGCTGTCGAAATGGTCCATGAGCCGTACATAGTCACGGTAATACCGGCCGATATCCTCGAGGTCGTAACTGAACCAGACACCCGACTGGAAGTGCTGTTTGAAATTGGAAAAGCAGCAGCCCAGCGGCGAGCGGCGGGCATCAATGATGCGCGCATTCGGCAGTGTGAGATGGATGAGTCCCACGTGCAGGAAGTTGCTCGGCATCTTGTCAATGAAATGCGGCGTACCGCGCAGGCGGTGTGGACGTGTCTGTTCGAGATACCGCTCTCCGAGTGCAACCAGCTCGCGGCGCGACAGGCGCGCGATCGACTGTGGATAGGCGGGCGGCTCACCGGGTTTTTCGTGCAAGCCCAGCTCCAGCGCAAAACCCTGGTAATCCGGCAGCTCGCGCGTGCCCTCCACCTGGGGATGGCTCGCCAGGATCTGCTCAATCAAAGTCGAGCCCGCCCGCGGCATTCCGACAATGAAAATCGGATCCGCGGCCGGACAGCCGTAGCCCTGGTGCGCCTGCAGGAATTCGTGCGTGAAAAGTGTGGTGGTCCGTTGCACGAGGCGTGTGTTGGTTGCGCTGTTATAGAGGACTTCAGCGCGTCGCAGGGCGTTGCCGCGCGAGTAATGCTCAAAGGAGGCGGCGTAGTCCGCGGCGTCCTCGAGTGCCTTGCCCAGCGCGAACTCGAAATGCAGTCGATCACGGTCGCTGAGATCCTGCCGCACGAGCTGCGCTTGCATCTCTTCCACATCTTGTGGAGTGAACTGGAACGTCTTCAGGTTTGCGAGGCTGAACCACGCCTCGCCGAATTCGGGTCGCAGCCGGGTGCTGGTGCGATAGGCATCGATGGCTTGCGGCGAGCGGCCTGCCACGCGAAGCGCGTGACCCAGGGCGAGCCAGACGGCCTCGTCTTGCGGATTTTGTTCCCGCAGCCGGGAGAGGATGTCGACGGCGAGGTCGTTATGCCCCAACAGACTGTGAGCCGAAGCCTCCAGCGACCGGTACTGCAGATTGTCGGGTTCCAGGACCAACAATCGCTCCAGCAGCGGCAGCATCGGATGCGCCTTCTGCTGTTTGAACAGCGTCAGGGCGAGGTCAAAACGGGCGCCGCTGTAGCCGGGAGCAAGTTGCAGACATTCCCCGAGCAGGCGTTCGGCCTCAACGTAGTTATCACGCTCACTCGCGGTACGCGCGAGAATTCGCATTGCTGCTACGTCTTGCGGTTCTTTCTTTAACTGCCGGCGGAGCAGGGCATCTGCGGCATCCAGGCGTGCGGCTGCAATTGCGCCAGCGGCTTCGGCGTGACGCTGTTCGGGTGAAGCCAGTCGTGTGAAGTTCGCATATGCGACATCGCATTCGCGAGTGTCGCCGGCCGCGGCATGCAAAGCGGAGAGTTCACGCCAGGCCTCCGCGAGATCCGGCTCGATCTGAACGGCGCGCCTCAGTGCCTGTAGCGCGTCCGCGTTGCGCCCCTGTGCAACCAGAGTGCGCCCGAGCTCGAGCTGGACTACCGCGGAGTCCGGCAGGGCTGCTGCAAGCGTATCGAAGGCAGTTACCGCGTCAGGGTCTCCGAGGCTTCGGCGCGCTGTACCCAGGAGCAAGGTAGCGACCGGGTGGCCGGGATGCTCCGCGAGGATTTGCGCCGCCTCCCGGGCTGCCGCCCGCGGATCCGTATCGAGCAGGCCAGCTACCTGCATCAGCTTCATATCAACCGCCGCCGAACCCGCCCCAGCCAATCCGCCCTCCCTTCACGACCCGCGCTAGAATCGCCCGCAAACCGACGACCATAGGTGAATTTCTTGAGCAATGCCAATGCCGCAGCCGCCGACGGGGCTACGATTGTGCGGATGATCCAGGCCTCCAAGGCGGCGAACGAAAGCGGCCGCACCAATGAAGCGGATCAGCTGCTGGCGCGTGCCGCGCAGATGGCTCCGGACCATCCCGCCGTGCTGAACGAGCTCGGACTGCGGATGATGCAGCGGGGTGACGCTGCCAAGGCACGTGAGCTTTTCGAGCGCGCTACGCAAGCGGATCCCGGTCATCCTTCCCTCTGGTCCAACCTCGCTGCCAGTCTCAATGTACTGGGCCTGCAGCAGGCCCAGATGGCCGCCGTCGAACGGGCGCTGGCACTCGAGCCGCGACACTTGCCGTCCCTGCTACAGAAGGGTGCCCTGATAGAAGCTCGTGGTGATGTGCGTAATGCCGCGCGAGCGTATCGCAACGCCCTTGCGACGCTGCCTCCTGGAGCCATTCCTCCGCCGAACGTCAGCTCCGAGGTTGCCCGCGCTCGCGAAGTTGTCCGCCAGGATGACGCAGCTCTGGCCGCCGCGATCGAAGAGCGGTTGGGTGGCATCCGCGAGCGGCATGGTGGCGGTCAGTACCGGCGCGTCGATCGTTGCGTCGAGCTGTTGACCGGCCGGCGCACCCGCTACAACCCGCAGCCGACCTTCATGTATTTTCCGGAAATTCCCGCGGTCGAATTCTTCGATCGTACGGAATTTCCGTGGCTGGACGCGATCGAAGCAGCTACCGAGGACATCCGCACGGAGCTGACTACTGTGCTCGTAGCCGATCGGGCCGGCCTGCAACCCTACATTGCCTATCCCGAACAGGGCCTGCCGCTCAACCAGTGGAAGGAGCTCAACCAGTCGCGCAAATGGAGCGCCTATTTTCTGGTGAATCAGAGCGTGCCCCAGCCCGCGCACCTGGCCCGTTGTCCGCGGACCGTGGCTGCCCTCAAACACGCGCCCCAGTGCGATGTGGCAGGTCGCGGGCCGACCGCCTTTTTCTCACTCCTCGAGCCGGGTACCCACATTCCGCCCCACACCGGTGTCACGAACACCCGACTGACCGTGCATTTGCCGCTGATCGTGCCGCCCGATTGCGGCTTTCGAGTTGGTAGCGAGACGCGCGAGTGGGTGCCGGGCAAGGCGTGGGTGTTCGACGATACGATCGAGCATGAAGCGTGGAACCGCTCCGACGCTCCGCGTGCGGTTCTCATTTTCGACATCTGGAATCCCTTCCTGAGCGAAGCCGAACGCGACCTCGTTCGCGCTGCAACGGAAGTGGTCGGAACCTATTACGGTGCGGGCCTGGAGGGAATCGCTTGAGTATTCCGCGCAAGAGTCTGTTGATCGCGTCTCTAGTCAGTCTCGGGACTGCTGTGCTCGCGAACGCTCAACAACCCGATCTCAACACGTGTGCCTCGATTACGTCGGAGTCAGAACGGCTCGCGTGTTACGACAAGTTGGCCAGGCGCGGACCAGCGCCCACCTCGGCGCCCGCGTCGGCACCGGCGACTGCCCCAGCGACTGCCCCAGCGACCGCCCCCGCCCCCGCCCCCGCTGCTGCGTCGGCGCCGCTGCCCCATCAATCACCTTCCCCGGCACCTGCCGCCGCCGCCCCTCCAGCGATTGGAACAAAGGAAGCGTTTGGCCTGAATGCCGTCGAGCGCCCGGCCGCTCCCAAGTCCCCAGTAGAGACCATCACCGCCAAAGTCCGCAGCGTCAGCTATGACACGTACGGAAGAGAGACGGTGGCCCTTGAGGACGGTCCGATATGGCAACTCGCAGGATCGGATCCCATACTCGCCAGCGGCGATTCGGTAACCATCAAGCGCGCCGCTCTCGGATCTTTTGTCATGACGACGCCGTCGGGCCGCATCCACCGCGTCAAGCGCCTGCGCTGACTTTCCGCCTCCCAACGCCGGCTGCAGGCCCTGCCGGCTGCAGGCCCTGCCGGCTGCAGGCCAAAAAAAACGGCGGGCACGAGGCCCGCCGTCGGAAAGTTTTCCGTAACTCGATCTAGCTTAGAACTGTGCGCTCACGTGAGCGAAGACGAAGCGTCCCAGCGCATCGTACGAACCCGGGAACGTGTTGCCGTTGCACGAGCTCTGGTTCGGAGTGATCGTCGGGCAGTTTGACCCGAAGCCACCCGTACCGGAGTCGATGATCGGCGGATCCTTGTCCGTGATGTTGTTGACGCCGACCTGCAGCCGCACGCCCTTGTACACCTTGAACATCGCAGAAAGATCGATGTAGTTGTACGACGGGACATGGTTGGTGAGCGGGAAGGCCTTGCCGGTCGCCAGCTGCGGATTGTCCGACAGGTACTGAGACTCAGTTGAGCCGAGGTAACGCCACCGCAGGGTGATGTCCAATGCGTCCCACGGAGTCGACCACGTCGTGTTGAGGACGTGACGCCAGCCCGGATTCGGGGCTCCGCAAGTCACACCGAAGAACCCTTTGCACTCGTACGAAGGTCCGCCGGTGAGCGGCTGTGTGCTCAGGGAGATCAGCCGGGTGCCTTCCACGGAGAACGCCAACGAGCCCAGCGAGTTCAACGGCAGGCGATAGTCGGCCTTCAGGTCGATACCCTTGGTCGACAACGAACCGAAGTTGACGTTGAGATCGTTGATGAAGCCATTGTTGGATTTCCACAGAGAACCGTTGGCATCGCGCTGGATCTGGCCGCAATAGAGCGGGTTGCCCGTGGACAGACAGTTCGCGAGGATCGTGTCTCCGCCGATGGCACCAATGGTGTCCTTGATCTTGATGTTGAAGTAGTCCATGGACACGACCAGGCCCGGCACCCAGTGGGGCTGCAATACCAGTCCCGCGGAGTAGGTGTTCGAGGTTTCCGGATGCAGGTTCGGGTTGCCGCCGATGAAGCCGTTGTACTGGGCTGCACCGTTGGCACCGATATTACCCCAGGTGGTCTGGTTCACGCCGCTGAGCTGACACTGGGCGTAAGTGGCACCCGTAGTCAGCACCTGCTGTGCGAGCGGCAGTCCTGCAGTTGCTGCCGTAACCTTGGCGGCGCACGCATCTTGCGATCCATCCAACCCAACCGCAGCGGCTTGGTACAGCTCGAAGATGTTCGGAGCGCGAACCGCACGCTGAAAGCTCAAGCGCGTGCGCACGTCCGGGATTGGCGCCCACTCGCCTCCAAGCTTGAACGTGTTGGTCTTGAATCCCTCGCTGTACGACGAATACCGGTAGCCAACCGTGAGAGAGGCGGAATCCGCGAACGGCTGCTTGTCTGCAATCGGAATGCTCGCTTCGGTGAACACCTCGCGAACGGTAAAGGCGCCGGATACCGGAGCCGTTGGACCGCCAGCGCCTGCCGCGTTGCCGAGCAAGCTCTGGTAGTCAGGCACGAAGTCCGCAGACTCGCCGCGCCACTCCGCACCGATGTTGACCTGCACGCCGGTTTCGGCCCAGGGCAGCTTCACACCGTAGTTGGTCAGGTCGCCCGTGATATTACCCGATGCCACCTGCTCCGTCGTGGTCGCTTCGATCAGCAGCGGAATCGACAGGTAGTTGGTCGCCGCCTTGGTGACGCCATTGGGTATCCAGATGTTCCAGGGCACGCACTTCGGGTCTGTGCCATCGACCGCCGAGCGGCAGGCCGCCTGGCCGGTTATCGGGTCCGGGATCACATCGAGCGCTTTGGCGATATTGGCATTGCTGAAGTAGTTGTCGTTCGAGCTGCTGAAGTCGACAGTGTTGCGCTGCAGGTAAGCGTCGTACTTCCACGCATCGTTGATGTCGCCTCTGATGCCAACCACCAGGCGGGCGTTGTCGCTGCGGAACGAGCCTACACGTCCACCGCCTTCAACGTTACGACGGCCGATGTACATGTTGATGCCCGTCGGCGTGGCGCCTCCTGCCGGCGTCTGAGCCGCGAGATTGGCGGGCGAACAAATGGCCGCCGCTTCTTCCGCGGTCAACTGCGGGTTGTTGCAGGGGATGAAGGAGTTCTGGAAGAAGTCGCCGCTGGCTGCGATCTGCGCATGGGTCTCGTTGCGCGCAAACATGGCCTCGCCGTACGTGGTGACATGCGGATTCAGGTCATAAGTCAGGAATGTGCCGGCCGTCCAGCGCGTGTTCGGTGTCTGATAGAAGTTCAGCGGGCCGAAGTTGTACTGATCGATGGCCGTGTCGAAGGGGCGGAATGCGCCGGTCTTGCCGTCTACTGTGTTGGTGAAGAGGGCTTTGTTGTCCAGGCCGTAGGCCTGGAAGTAGCCGCCTGCGCCATTGGCTGCGCTCGTATTTGATCCGCCGCACCGCAGTTTGTTGCCTGGCCCCGCGTCGAGAACGCAGGACGAGTAGTCGTACTTGGACTGAAGAACCGCTGCCTTCTGGTCATACGTCGCGAAGAAGGTCGCGTTGCCGCGGTCATCTGCGAAGTTCGATCCAATGAGGACGGAGACGTTCTTGCCGAAGCCGGTGTTCACATTGTGGTCCGGCAGCGGGAAGCCCCGATCTTCCACGACCTGTGCAGCCGCGTTGTGCTGCGAGTGCTGATAGAAGTCGTAGCCCGCATCGATCCGTACGCCCTGGAACTTCGTGTTCAGAACGAAGTTGACGACGCCCGCGACCGCGTCCGCACCGTACACGGACGAGGCACCGCCGGTGAGGATGTCCACGCGCTCGATCAGAGAGGCGGGAACTTCGTTGATGTCTGAAATGTTGGTTCCGGTGCCAGGGCCAGGGCCCAGGCGGCGACCGTTCACGAGAACCAAAGTGCGCGTCGCACCGAGGCCGCGGAGGTTGACTGACGCAGTTCCATCAGCACCGTTGGACACGGTCGAGTTCTGACCGGCAAACACCATCGGCAGGTTGTTGAGGATGTCCTCGGTCCGGGTCAAGCCGGTTGCGGTTATGTCAGCCGCTGAGACCGTGGTGATGGGGCTGATGGCCGTGATGTTCGGCGATTGAATGCGCGAACCGGTCACGACAACTTCTGTTATGGGCGCGGCTTCGGCGGCGGCGGCAGTTTGATCCTGCGCCATCGCTGGTGCTCCGGCCGAGGCCGCAATCGCACTCAATACGAGTGCGCGGCGAACGGCGCAGGTCACCTGGTTACTAGAATTGGACATTGAAATCCTCCTGCAAACGGTCGAACCGTTGGACAAATTGATACAGATGAGTCCAGTTAAGGACCCATCAGCATTTGCTCTGCTGTTTTTTGCGACCCTTGGCTCCGCTGGGGACGGTTCCAGATACGCGTAGGTCCGATACTAGCAGCGGCGCACAATTGTCGGGGGCGTTTTAGGCAAAAAAACAACACCCGGGAACAGCGCTGTCACCCCTTGTAGTACAGGGTAAAACTGCCCGCGATCCGACGGAGGGGCGCCTTGTAATAAAAGGGGGCATATTCACGACAAATGCGTTGCGGTTGTGCAACGCAATCTGTCCCGGTATTGCAGAGCTTTCGCTGCAGTGAGGACGCTGAAATCAATGGCTGTCGGGAAGGGCGTCCGTAGCGTGGGCGACTCAGTGCATTGATGCGTTGCACCATGGGTGATCAACACCCAACGTCGACGTATAACTTATTCCTGGCTGGCCGGCTTTCCAACGTCGGCGCCGTCGAGATCCTCAAACGTCACCCGACCCGCGAAGTCGAAGCTGTTTACCAGCAGGGTCTGTTCGTTGTTCAGCGCCTTTGCAGGCGCTATGCAGAAGCCACGAGCGATGACGCGATACGTGCGGACGGGTCCACCGAGCGCCCCCACGCGCTCCTGGGTGAGTTGATCCACCGTGCACTTGTCGTCCCCCAGCGTGCCGAACAGCCGCTGTTCTCCTTCGAAAATCACTGTCAGGTTTGTGGGAAGCTCGCGGCCAGCGGCGCCCTCGGTCGCGGTGGTAACACCAAACACCATGCGTAGGCGTCGCCCATCGGAGCGAATCGGGCCGGCGAAGCTGACGCGGATGCCGCTTCCGTTGGGCCGTGGGCCGCCGTCGCACTCGAGTTCAAAGTTATGTAGGTCAATGTCAAGATTCATGGAGCCGCGGATGTGAGCGCGCAGATAGCCATTCCCCGCGGCAAGACAGGGGAGGTGGGTGTTTGTCGGGGGCGCCTCAGCCGGGCGCGCCGCGTCCGCGCCCACTGCACCCGCGCCGGCCACCCCATCGACCCCTACAATCACGGCCAAGCTGGCGGCCGCCAGATACAAACGAATCCTCATCACCGGGAGTCTACATTCCCGGCTTCACCAGCAGTGTCCTGGCCAGCGCGACCTGCACCCGCCCAACACCTCGCGCGGCATGCAACAGCGTCGTCAGCACCACCACCCCGACGGCCGCGGCGAACAGACTGCCGATCGGTGACGCGAGCCAGGCGGGGTGCATGGTGATCGGGTCGATATCGGTGAACAGCCAACCCAACCGCTGCGCGATCACCAGGAAGGGCGCAACAATCAACGCACTACCCAGGGAAATCCCAACGACCGCGACAGTGAAATAGAAGATGCCCACCGGCAGCATCAGGACCAGGTAGGCGAGGGTGGTCCAGGTTCTGAGGTCCTTGAGCATCTCAACGATCCGGGCCCAGATGCCGGCGCTCGCGCCCGGATGAACAGGCCTGCGCGGCATCCGCTCACCCGTGATGGCCTCCAGGAGCCGGCCTTCACCCAAGGCAATGGCGCGCGCAATGCCAATGAACGCCAGGAAAAACGGGAACCCAATGATCAACACCGCAAGGCCGGCCGACAGCGACAGGCCGGTGACCACCAACACGAAATAAACAATGCCGGTCGCCAGGGTGAGCAGCATGTAGAACAGGGACATGTAGGCGCGGGCATCGGAGTAGATGCCGAAAAAACGCCGCAGGGGGTTGGGCGATTCAGCGCTTCGAGGCTCAACCGGACGCAGCGCAGCAGTTACCTTGGCTTCGGTGTCTCTGTAGGCCGCGGCCACTTCGTCGGGAGCACCGTAGGTACTGGCGATCAGCTCGAGTACGTCCGCCTCGGATTTATCGGGGTGCGCAGCGACCTCCGCCCGGAGGTATTCCTCAGCGTCGTAGAGCGCATCTTGGAGGAGGGAGGGATCCGCGCCCGCGAGCGCATCGCGAAGCTGCTTGAGGTATTCCTCGATGGACCTGGGGGCGGCGGCGCGAGTCATTGGGAAGCTCCTTCAATAAAGCGGTCGACGAAGTCGCGGGTCTGATGCCAGATGCCGCTCCAGTCCTTGAGGACGGCTCGGCCTTCATCGGTAATTCGGTAGTAGCGCCGGGGCGGGCCGGCGTAGGAAGGCACGATCCGGCTGGTCAGCAGGCCGTTTGCGCTGAGTGCGCGCAGGACCGGATACACGGTGCCCTCCTTGAACAGCGCCTCCCCCTCGTTCGCCTTCTGCAAGCGCTTCGCAATTTCGTACCCGTACAGATCCTCGGCGGACCGGTCGAGGACACCCAGGAGTACGAGCGCGACCAGGCCTGCATTGAGGTCCTTCTGGAATTTGCGCGCGTGACTACTATCGTCCATAGGCTAGTACTGTAGAGTCACTAGTATAGAATGGCAAAGGATACTGTCGACGTCACACAACGGTTCATCGCTTTTTTGGGGTGATAGACTCCGCCACCTTGCCCGGCGAGCCTCGCCAGCCTTGGGCGGCCACGGAAAACTGATGCGAAACCCGCTACTTGAAGTCACCCCGGTCATTCCGGCCAGCCTCGGAAGGTTGTCGGAGCTCACCGGTAATCTGTTCTTCAGTTGGCACCGACCTACCCGCGCATTGTTCGAGGACCTCGATCCCGAGCTGTGGAAACAGACAGGGGGCAACCCCCGGCTCATGCTCCGCTGCGTCAGCCAGGCCACCCTGGACCGGGTTGGCCAGGACGCGATCTACCTCGCCCGCTACAACCAGGCTCTCCAGACACTCGACGCCTATCTGACGGCAGCCTCCCCATCCGCGGATGCGCCCCTGGTCGCGTACTTCTGTGCGGAGTACGGCTTTCACGAGAGCTTCCAGATTTATTCGGGCGGCCTGGGCGTACTCGCGGGCGACTACTGCAAATCCGCAAGCGATGCCCGCGCGAACTTCGTCGCCGTGGGGCTTCTTTACGAGCAGGGGTACTTCACGCAGACCGTCGACAACGACGGCAACCAACATGCGGAATACTCTGAGCGCGACCCGCGCGATCTGCCTGTAGAGCCGGCGCGGAAGCCCAGCGGCGAGTGGATACAGGTGATTGTGAAGATTGCCGGCCGGGACGTTGTGGCGCGGCTTTGGAAAGCGCAAGTAGGTCGCATTCCCGTCTATCTGCTCGATACCAACTGTCCGGAGAACGCCCCGTCCGATCGCGACATCACGCATCGGCTCTACGGCGGTGATGAGTCCACGCGCATTCGCCAGGAGATGATCCTGGGAATCGGCGGCACGCGCGCGCTGCGCGCGTTGGGAATCGCCCCGGCCGTGTGGCACTTGAACGAAGGGCATGCCGCTTTCCTGATCCTCGAGTTGCTGCGCGAACGGTTGGGCGACGGGTTGCCTTTCAATGCGGCGCTCGAAGCGGTTGCCTCGGATTGCGTGTTCACGACCCATACACCTGTTGCGGCGGGTCATGATGCGTTCTCGCATGATCTGATGACTTCGCATTTTGGCGATTTCATCCGCGACCTGGGCATCACGGTGGAACGTTTCCTCGATCTGGGCCGCACACCGTCCGTCGGCGGCCTATTCAACATGACGAGGCTGGCGCTGAACGGCACACGACGAGTCAATGCAGTGAGCCGCATCCACGGCGTCGTGAGCTCGCGGATCGTTGCGGACCAGTGGCCTGAGATTCGCCCCGACGAAAATCCCGTGGGATTCGTGACCAATGGCGTGCACGTACCCACCTTCCTCCACCAGACCTGGGCGGATTTTTTCGACAAAGAGATAGGCCGCGGCTGGCGCGACCGCCTGCGCGACCTGTCCTTCTGGAATTCGCTCGAACAGGTTCCGGATGATCGCTATTGGGCGACCTCACAGTCCGTCAAAGCACGCATGCTCGCCAGTGTCCGAGAAAGGTTGCAGCGCGAGTACGCCCGCAAAGGGCTGAGCCCGGCGCAGCTTCGCCATGTGACGCGCTTTCTCGATCCCACCCGTACCGATGTCCTGACGATTGGATTCGCGCGGCGCTTCGCGACCTACAAGCGCGCGACATTGCTGCTGCGAGACAGGGCACGCCTGGTGAGAATTCTGCGCAACACGGAGCGCCCCGTCGTGCTGCTCTTTGCTGGCAAGGCCCATCCGGCCGATGAGCCTGCAAAGCAGGTGTTGCGTGAAGTGCGCCAACTCATGACCACGCCGGAGTTCATGGGGCACATCATTTTTCTCGAGGACTACGACCTGCAGTTGGCGCGCTGGCTCGTGTCCGGTGTCGACGTTTGGCTCAATAATCCCATTGCCCCGCTGGAGGCCAGCGGCACCTCGGGGATCAAAGCAGCCATCAACGGCAAGCTGAACTTGAGCATCCTGGATGGCTGGTGGGCGGAGGCCTGGATGCAGGACAACGGCTGGGGAATTCCGCCAGCCAACGCGCAGGACCCCGAGCGTCGCGATGCGCTCGAAGCGGAAATGATCTACGACACCCTGGAAGAAGAAGTCGTCCCGCTCTACTACGATCGCAAGGAGAGCGGCTTCTCGCCCGAATGGGTCCGGCGCAGCAAGCGGGCCATGAGCACCGTCATTCCCCGATTCAACATGGACCGGGTGCTGTTCGACTACACGCGCGGTTTGTATCAGCCCGCGGCCCAGCAATACCGGCGTCTCGCGGCCGATGGATTTGCCGGCGCACGCGCGCTGGCGGATTGGAAGCAGCGTGTCCGCCAGGCATGGCCCAAGGTCAGTTTGCGCCTGCTGCAGGATGCATCGCCCGACCTGCCTCGCGGTGAGGCCTTGCGCCTGAAAGTGGCCGCCGGACTGAATGGAATGCAGCCCGGGGATGTGCGAGTCGAGTTCGTTGCCCGCCGGTTGCTCCCCGAAGCGGATCTGGGTCTGCCCCCGTTGTCTGCCTACGGACATCCGGAACCGGACGGCATCTGGCGCGCCGCCTTCAAGCCCACGGGCGAGGAGTCAGAGGGCGCCACCGTGTTCGCGCTCGAAGTGGCGCCGAAGGAATGCGGGCAGTTCGCCACCGAGGTGCGCATTTACCCGTGGCATGAGCTTCTGTCGCATCCCTACGAGCTCGGGCTCATGAAATGGCTCTGATTTTTCAAACATTCATCTTGCGCGGGTACGCTTGATCGGGTTTAGTACCTTTTGCCCCACTAACAAAGAATCCATCAGCCGTCATGCCCAGACAGCCCGCGCGAGCTTCTTCTGGACGCTATGTCAGCCGCCTGACCGGCGGAACGTTGGCGGTGATCATGGCTGGCGGTCGCGGCGAGCGCCTCAAGGATCTCACCGCCCACCGCGCCAAGCCCGCAACACCCTTTGGCGGCAAGTTCCGCATCGTGGATTTCGTGTTGTCGAACTGTGTGAACTCCGGGATCCGCCAGATCTCGATTCTCACGCAGTACAAGGCGCAGTCGCTCATCCAGCACGTGCAGCGCGGCTGGAGCTATCTGCGGGGCGAGTTCGGCGAATTCGTGGAAGTGATACCGGCGCAGCAGCAGCTTGGCCCGAGCTGGTATCAAGGCACATCGGATGCCGTATATCAGAACATGGAGCTGTTTCTGTCGCACCGGCCCAAGCACGTGCTGGTGCTGGCCGGCGACCACATCTACAAGATGGACTACGGTCCGATGATTGCCTACCACGTCGAGAAGGGCGCGGACATCACCGTCGGTGTGGTGGAAGTGCCAGCCAGCGACTCGCGGCACTTCGGCGTGCTCACGGCCACCGAGTGGAACCGCGTTACGAAGTTCTCCGAGAAGCCGGCGGTACCTGACACCCTGCCCGGGCGCCCGGGTTCGATCCTGGCGTCCATGGGCATCTATGTATTCAACACGCGCCTGCTCGAGAAATTGTTGATTGAAGATGCCGCCGACGGCGTCTCATCACATGACTTCGGAAAGGACATCCTGCCGAAGGCCATTACCAACAACCTGCAGGTGTTTGCCTACCCGTTCCAGGACGTCAAGACCCGTGCGCAAAGCTACTGGCGCGACGTCGGAACCATCGACGCCTACTACGACGCGAACCTCGAATTGGTGCACGTCAAACCGGAGCTCAACATTTACGACCAGGACTGGCCCATCTGGACCTATCAGGTGCAGCAACCGCCCGCGAAATTCGTTCTCGACGAGGAGGGCCGGCGGGGCACGGCCATCAACTCGGTGGTCTCCGGCGGCTGCATCATCTCCGGCGCGGTGGTCCGCTCGTCATTGCTGTTCTCGGACGTCCGTGTGGATGAGCGCTCGAGCATCAACCGCTCGGTGATCCTGCCGCACGTGGAGATTGGAACTTCCTGTGTCATCGAGGGAGCCATTGTCGATGAGGGTTGCGAAATCCCCAACGGCATGCACATCGGCGTGGACAGGAAAGAAGATGAGAAGCGCTTTCACGTTACCGAGAAGGGCGTGGTCCTCGTAACGGCCGATATGTTGCGCCGCCTCCAGACGCAACAACAATGACATCCCAGTCCCGCCTGCCAGTGGTGCTGTTGTGGCACATGCACCAGCCACAATATCGCGATGCCCTGACAGGTCAGTACGTGCTGCCGTGGACCTATCTCCACGCGATCAAAGACTACACCGACATGGCCGCGCACCTCGAGGCCATACCGGGCGCGCGGGCCGTGGTCAACTTCACGCCGGTCCTCATCGAGCAGCTCGAGGAGATTGCGCAGCGGGTGAACGATCACCTGCACAGCGGATCCGTGCTGCCCGACCCGGTGTTGGGGTTGTTGGGTCCGGATCCGGTACCGCGGGACCCCGCCGAGCGCCTGGACCTGATGAAGGCGTGCCTGCGCGCGCAGCGCAAGCAGATGATCGAGCGATTCGGGCCGTACCTGGAGCTGGCCACGATCGCCGAGACGCTGGCTACGCCTGAGCGCATCGTCTACGCCTCGAATCAGCTCATTCATGACTTGGCGGTCTGGTATCACCTGGCCTGGTTGGGCGAGACCGTCCGCCGGGCCGATCCGGTCGCGACCGCGCTGACCACCCAGGGTCGCAACTTTTCCGAAGCCCAGCGACGGCAGCTGCTCACACTGGTGGCCGAGCAAGTCAGCTCCATAGTGCCCCGCTATCGCCGTCTTGCAGAACGGGGGCAGTGTGAGCTGTCAGTCACCCCCTATGGCCACCCCATCGTACCGCTGCTGTTGGATTTCCAGTCTGCGCGCGATGCGGTTCCAGCGATGCCGCTACCTCAGCATGACGGTTACCCCGGTGGAACGGAGCGCGCGGCCTGGCATGTGGAAGAAGGCCTGAGCGTCTTCATGCGCGCCTTCGGCGTGCGCCCGGCGGGCTGCTGGCCGTCTGAAGGAGCTATCAGTCGCGGAACTCTCGAGCTCCTCGATCGCGCCGGATTCAAGTGGGCCGCGACCAGCACCAATGTGCTGAAGGGCAGCCTGTCCTTGATGAATGCGCAGGCGGCCGGCGATCCGCTGTCGTTCAACCGGCCGTACCAGTTGCCGGGCACCGCAATGAATACCTTTTTTCGCGACGATGCGTTGTCGGACCTCATCGGCTTCACCTATGCAACCTGGCATGGCGATGATGCCGCCAATCACCTGGTCAACGAAGTGGCCCAGCTCGCGCAGCGCTACGCGGATTCTCCGAATCACGCCGTGGTCATTGCTCTTGATGGCGAGAATGCTTGGGAACATTACCCGTTCAATGGGTATTACTTCTTACGTGCCATGTACGCAGGTCTTTCCAGCCATCCCGCGCTCGAGCTGACGACACTGTCGGAGTGTCTTGCGCGGGGCATCAGGCCGACGCCACTGCCGCGAGTCATGGCCGGTAGTTGGGTGCATGGCACTCTCGCCACGTGGATGGGAGACCCGGAAAAAAATCGGGCTTGGGATCTGCTGTGCGATGCAAAGATTGCCTTCGATCGCGTGATGCGCGTCGGCACTCTCGACGCGGATCAAAAGACCGCAGCCGGGCGACAGCTCGCCCTGTGCGAAAGCTCCGACTGGTTCTGGTGGTTTGGTGACTACAACCCGCAGGAGGCCGTCACCCAGTTCGATCGGCTGTATCGTCGCCAGCTCGTCAATCTCTATCGGCTCCTGGGCCTCGCACCCCCCGAAAGTCTGTCGCAGCCCATTTCCGTTGGACGAGGCGCACCCGAGCATGGAGGGGTCATGCGTCGTGCGAACGGCTGATGGGATTACCGATATTCGATCGGCGGCGAGCCGGAGCGTTGCTGCACCTGGGCTCGCTCGATGCCGCCTTGGGGCGAGGCGGTCGGGCGTTCATTGATTGGCTGGCCGATGGCGGCTTCAGTGTTTGGCAGATCCTGCCGGTGGGTCCGACCGGCTCCGACGGCTCACCGTACTGGGTTCGTTCTGACTTCGCCGGCAAATACGCGTTTGTTGATACGCAAGAGCTCCCCGATAGCAACTCGCCGGACTACCAGGCGTTCCAGGCTTCTGCCGGTCACTGGCTGACCGACTATGCATTGTTCGAGGCGTTGAGCGCAGTCAATCAGTGGCAACCCTGGTGGCTATGGCCGGCCGACGTACGCGATCGCGAACCCGCAGCGATCGAGCGTGTGCGTCGCGAGCTCGCCGCGCAGATCGACCGCGTCAAGACAGAGCAGTTCGCGTTTGCAATTCAATGGCGACGGCTGCGCGAGCACGCGCAATCCCGCGGAGTCCGCCTGTTAGGTGATCTACCCTTCTACGTAGCTCCCGATTCGGCGGAGACCTGGATACATCGCTCCAAGTTCCAGTTGGACGCGCAAGGCCAGCCAACGGCGGTCGCGGGTGTGCCACCCGACTATTTCTCGGCGGATGGACAGTTGTGGGGCAACCCGCTGTATGACTGGAAGGCGATCCAGGAAGACGGTTTCGCGCTTTGGCGCAATCGCGTCGTACAACAACTCGAGCGCGTTGACATGCTGCGCATTGACCACTTCCGTGCTTTGGCCGCGCATTGGGCCGTTCCGGCAGGCTCCCCTAACGCTCGTGGTGGAGAGTGGCGGCGAACACCCGGTGAAGAGTTGATGCGGCTCCTGCAGCGTGAGTTGGGAGACTTGCCCATCGTTGCGGAGGATCTCGGTGTCATCACCGATGACGTCGAAGCGCTCCGCAAACAGTTCAAGATGCCGGGTATGAAGGTGCTGCAGTTTGCGTTCGGGGGTACTGGTGACAACCCGCATCTGCCCCATATGCACGAGCCGGATTGCGTGGTCTATACCGGCACCCATGACAACGATACGACCATTGGATGGTTCTCGACTCTGGACGGCGAATCGCTGCGACGCGTGGAGTACTTCCTGCGTTTGACACCTGGAGCAATGCCGGACGCCTTGATCCGGGCAACGTTGGGATCGGTGGGCCGCCTCGCGGTCATTCCGATACAGGATTTGCTCAAGCTCGGCTCGGAGGCGCGGCTGAATACTCCGGGAACCTCCACAGGCAACTGGAGCTGGAAGCTGCCGGCGGGTTCGCTTACGCCGGACCTCGCGCGCGAGTGCCATCTTTTGAACAAGGTTTACGGTCGCGCGTAGATGAAAGCGCTCCTGGCTATTGTCGCAGCGTTGAGTCTGTCCGGCTGCTCGTTGTTCGTGCCGAAGCTCGAGAAACCGACGCTGTCCGTCGTCGACGTGCAGTTGCTGAAGAGTGACCTGTGGCACCAGGAGCTCAAGCTGCGGATGCGCGTGCAGAATCCAAACGACCGCGCGTTACCCATCAAGGGGCTGGCCTATCAGCTCGAGGTGGACGGCCAGGAATTCGCGCACGGCATGTCGGGCGACAGCTTTGTCGTGCCGGCGCTCGGTGAGGCGGAGTTCGACATGAGCGTGTCGGCCAACATGGCCAGCATGCTGATCAAGCTGCTGGGCCAGGGTGGCAACTCGGTGGAGTACCGCATCAGCGGCAAGATCTCACTGTCGGCCGGGTTGCTGCGCTCCATTCCATTCGACGAGCACGGCACCTTCAAGTGGCAGTGACCGGCCCCTGACCTTGAGGCCGCGCGCGTGCTCGCTGTTCAGTGCAGCAGTCCGAATACCCCCACTGAGTTGGTGGTTCCGGCAAAAACCTTGCCGCCGGCAACGGTGGGCGTAATGAACTTGTTGCCCGTGCCGAACTGATCGCGGCTGCCGGTGGCCTGGGCGCTGTTGTACAGCTCGTTCGCGAGGTTGGTAGCGTCATAGGCGTGGAGTACCGCACCCGCCGTAGTGCTGTTTTCATACGTCCACACGATCGCATTGGTCGTCCCGTTGGCCGAAACGATGGGGGACGTCCCGGGGTATACGAACGACGAGGCGGATTGCGATGTGGGGGCCGCCGAGACCTTGGCGTTCGTGACACTGAACGCTTTGAGCTTGCCGCCGCTCGGTCCGAAGTACAGGTTGCCGTTGAAGTACGCCGGAGATGAACGGATCTCGCCACCCAGCGCGCCGTTCACCTGCTGCCAGATGTTGTTGCTGGCGGAGTTGAATTTGCCCATGTTGTCACGATCCAGGACATAGATGATGGCATCCTTGCCGGCGCCGACCACGAGATGCTTCACTGTGTTGGTGCTGTCCATCAGGTCCGGGAGCAGCAGCGCGCCACCGGAGCCCAGGTCCTGGTCGGCCTGGGATTCCGCGATCTCATTGGACATGGTGAAGTAGTCGGCAATGGCCGTATTCGGGCCGGCTGTCGCCATTTTCACGAACGAGTTCCCATAGTCGCCCTGGACCGGGTAGCCGTTTGAGTTCATCCCGGTCTCGAAGCGCCCGTTGCCGGTCAGGAAGTAGATGTTTCCGGCCGCATCCGCACCCGGGCCCGCGCCGCTCATCCAGATGGCCGGTCCATTGATGCTGAAGCCATTGCCGCCGCTCTGGGCGAGACCGCTGTTGGGCGCAACGTTGCCCACGGCTCCCCGCGAGAGATCCGATTGGAAGAATGCGATGACCCAGCCGCTGTAGGGGGCCGCGTCGCAGTGTGATGTCCAGGAGGTGTATACCTGCCCATTCGCAATCAGGAGCGCGGCACGCGCTGCGTGTTGGCCTGGATCAAAGGCGATCGTGCCGCTTCCGCCCGTGATGGGAAAGGTCGCGGTAATTTCCGTCGGACCGTTCAGCAGCTCGGCGCCGGTAGAGACATCCAACGCATGGATTCGCTGATGATACTTCGCTCCCGAATCAAACGACATTGCGACGACATAAATCGTCCCGTGGGGTCCGGCAGTGCGATCGATCACTGGCGTGGATGTTATGCCGATTTCCGGCGTCACCTGGCCGCAACCATGATTGCCGCTGGCTGTCTCGCCCGCGCCGATCAGTGACGTCCGCCAAAGCGGCGCGCCGCCCGTATCCGCATCGAACGCATAAACGGAGCCGTGCTCGGTTGCCACGAACACTACATTGTGTGCAGCGCCACCGACTGTAAGCTGCGAGAGGAACAGCGGCTGCGCGTCGACCTTACCGTCGACCATGAGATTGCGCAGCAGACCGAAGGAGGTTGAATTGACGTTGGCCGGCGTCAGGGTGGTTTCCGTAAGATACTGCCCTGTGCGGCTTATATCGTTCTTGAAGGTAACAACATCCGCCGCGGAAGGGCCGGAAGACATCGCAGAGACGCTCAGTGTGGCGTTGCTGCTGGTGACGCTGCCCACGGAGTTGGTGATGACCACGGCAAACATGGTGCTGTCGTCGGTGAGCTGAAGCGCGGGTGTCGTGTAGGTACTAGCGGTTGCACCGGTGATGGCCGCTCCATTTTTTTTCCACTGATAGGTCAGCGGGCTGGTCCCGGAAGCAACCACCGTAAATGTCGCCGTGCTGCCGACAGTCGTCGCCACATTGACAGGTTGAGTCGTGATGACAGGCGCGGTCGCGGTGGGTGGGGGTTGGTTATACGATGAGCCGCCGCAAGCGGTGAATGCTGCAGCCACGAGCAGGCACAGCACGCCGCCGACCAGATTTCCATTCATGAATGTTGATCCACTGAAGTTCCGTGGCTGAGGATTGCAGATGTGGGGGCCGCAGCACAATGTTCTGCGATTGGCGACAGGGAACGCTACAAAAGTCGGTCGCCCCGCTCCAGGTCGAGGAGGAATTGCTTGCGCAACAGGCCGCCACCGAAGCCACCGAGCTGGCCGCTGGCATTGATCACCCGATGGCACGGCACGACAATGGCGATGGGATTCTGGCCGTTTGCCTGCGCCACGGCGCGAATGGCCAACTCATCCCCCACCATTCGCGACTGCTCCAGGTAGGAGACCCGCTCACCGTACGGGATGTTGCATAACGCACTCCAGACACGCTTCTGGAAGGGCGTTCCGGTAAAGCTGATGGGTACCTCGAAGACGCGTCTCGCGCCCGCAAAATATTCCGCGAGCTCGCGTCGAGTTTGCTCGAGGATCGGGTTGTCGGCCGAAGAATGTGCGGGTGGAGACTTCTCGTTGACGAACTGGAGCAGGTGCAGCGCGCTTGAGGAAGCGCCGATCCGCAGCACTCCGACCGGACTGTCGATCCATGTGACCTGCAACGCAGCGGCGTCGTTCATCCAAGCGGGTTTCATGCAATCAGCCGTTTGTAGAGATCCACATACAGACCGCCCTGGCGTTGCCACGAGAAGTCACGCTCCATTCCGTTGCGGACCATCTTCGCCCAGTGCTCGGGCTCGGCGTAGAGATCCAACGCCATGTTGAGTCCCCACTCGAGCGCCTCCGAATCGTAATCGTTGAAGACGATTCCGGTTCCCTGCCCGGTGTCGGGATCGTAGTTCTCCACCGAGTCGGCCAGACCACCGGTCTTGCGCACAATCGGTACGGTCCCGTACCGGAGGCTATACATCTGATTCAGTCCGCAAGGCTCATAGAGTGAGGGCATCAGGAACATGTCACAGGCTCCCTCGATCCAATGGGCGAGCTCGTCGCTGTAGCCACTCTTGAAAACGACGCGGCCGGGGAAGCTCTGTTGCAGCTCGGCCAGGAACTTCTCATACCGCGCATCTCCGCTGCCCAATGCCACGACACCGAGGTCGCGCCACTCGAGCACCTGCGGCAGCGATTCGAACATGAGATCGATTCCCTTCTGGGAAGCCAGACGAGTCACCATGCCGGCGAGCGGTGTGCTGGTGGGGATGGTCAGCCCGAGACGTTGAATCAATGCCTGCTTGAGCTGTCCCTTGACCTGCAGAGTGTCCGCATCGAAGTGTTGGGTTAAGTAGTGATCATGCCTCGGGTCCCACTCATCGTAGTCAACACCGTTCAGGATGCCGGTCAGCGTGCTGCTGCGCGAGCGAAGTGAGTCCTGTAGCCCCATGCCGTATTGATCTGTGCAAATTTCCCGCGCATGCGTGGGACTGACTGTCGTGATCGCGTCTGCATACAGAATTCCGTGACGTAGCGGGTTTATGCGTCCGGCGCGCAAATCATCCTGGTGTAGCAGGTAGTTCTTGGGTCCGAGCGCCAGGTCTTCAATGAATGACGAGCTGAACACTCCCTGGTAGCCGATGTTGTGAATGGTCAACACCGAGCGAGTGCCGGCGAACAGGCGATCCCAGTCATAGGCGGCCTTCAGGAACAGCGGCGCGAATGCGGTATGCCAGTCATTGCAATGCATGATCTGCGGCGCCCACTGCATCTTCTGACAACACGTGAATACGGCACGCGTGAAGGCGAGGAATCGCAAATGCTCATCGGGGTCCGCGGTATATAGCGTCGCGCGCGAGTACAGCGGCGGGCAGTCGATCAGATAGACCGGTGCAGTCGATCCAGGCAGCTCCGTCGTCATCACTGACATAACATAGTGGTGAAGACCCACAGCGACGTCCAGATTCTGCAGGCCGTCCACAGGTCGCATTGGGAATTTGCCGCGGTCGATCGACGAGTACAGTGGAGCGAACAACCGCACGTCGTGTCCGGCGGAGTGCAGATACTTGGTCAGCGCCGAGGAGACATCCGCCAGGCCGCCTGTCTTGGACAGGGGGGCGGCTTCGGAGGCGAGCAGGCAGACGGTCAGGGTCATTATCAGGCTACCGGTTTATGATGGCGTGTCGCCGGGGGTCTTGAGGGGGTCAATGCGCCGCTTTCTGATTGGACTGGTCGTCGTGTTGCTGGTCATTGCTTCGATCGGCGTCGGTATTACGGTGGCGAGATGGCCTGAGTTGATGCTGTCCTGGCAACCGGATCGCGCGCGTTAGCTCGCGAGCTGTTCCGCGAGCAGTCCTGGCAGGGCGTCGCGCCAGGTTGACCACGTATGGTCGCGCCCCGGCCCCCACAGACTCAAGCGGCAGGGGATGCCCTTCGATACGCAGGCATCCGCCAGTCGCCGCGAGTCGTCGGGATTTTCGTAGTCGCCGGCGCCGCTGCCCAGAACGATCTTGCGCTGACGCAATCTCCCCAGCGAGGACTCGCTCAGCGTCTGCATGAGAGAGGCCGGGTCGTAGTGACCGCTCAGTCCAAGAGCCGCGCGGAAAGAATCGGGATGCCGGAAGAGGGTCCCGACCGCGACCGCCGCACCGAGGGACGCGCCAACCACAATCGGGTCGATCCGATCGTCGCGACAGTCCTGTCGGATCCGCGGCAGCACCTCCTCATATAAATAGGAGTCGTAACCCTCTTTCAGTCGCGCGCAGTCTGCTTGCGAGACGGTGCCTGAAAGTGTGGCTCGCACGGCCAATGCGTCCACGGAGTAAACCTTGATCCGACCCTTGTCGATCAGCTCTGCGAGCGCGGCAACGAGCTGGAATCGCTCGATCTCTTCGAAGTCGCCACCGGCCGTGGGGAAGATGAGTACCGGGACACCAAAGTGCCCCCACCGCACGAGACGCGCGGGTTCGGGGAAGCGGGGCGAGGGCCAGGTCCAGGCTTGTTTCTGCATGGGCCGGCAAGTGTAGCGGAAGGCACGGGTCGCAACCCCGCCCCGCAAGATTCGGGTCGAAACCACGACCCGAGCCTCCCTATGATGTCCGCCATGGCAACCTCCGACGACCCCTTTGTAGACAGCCGGGATTTTGCTCGCATCGCGCGAGCGATCCGTTTCATTGATGCCCGGTTCCGCGAACAGCCGCGGCTGGCGGACATTGCCTCGCATGCGGGTCTGTCGGAGTTTCATTTCAATCGATTGTTTCGTCGGTGGGCAGGCGTCACGCCGAAACAGTACTTGGCTTTCGTGACTGGTAATGCAGCCAAGGGCGCGTTGCTGACTCAGCCGTCCGTGCTCGATGCCGCGTACTCGGTTGGACTCTCTGGACCCGGACGCCTGCACGATTTGATCGTGACCCTCGATGCGATGACGCCCGGCGAGCTGAAGTTGATGGGGCGTGGCACCGTGATTCGACATGGATTCACCGACACGCCCTTTGGACGCGCGATCGTTGCGACAACTTCGCGCGGAGTGTGCCACCTCGCGTTCGTTGAGGCGGGGAAGGAGAAACAGGCTGTTCGCGAGCTGCAGGAGCAGTGGCCGGACGCCGCTCTCGAGCAGGACGATGCGCATTCTTTGACGGTCGCGCGACGGATTTGGGGTGGCGAGCGTGAGTCGGAGGTCAAGGTCAGCGTTGCGGGCACTAATTTCCAGCTCAAGGTTTGGCAGGCGCTCATCGATTTGGGCGGTCGAGCGAAGACGACGTATACGGAACTGGCGGACGCCGTCGGCAATCGCTCCGGCTCGCGCGCTGTTGGCAATGCTGTCGGCGCGAATCCCGTCGCGTGGTTGATTCCCTGTCACAACGTACTGCGAAAAGACGGAAGTCTCGGCGGGTATCACTGGGGCGAGGACCGGAAACGGGCCATGCTGGCGTGGAAATCGCTCCCCGCCCTGGCCCAGAATATGTAACGCAACCGGCACCCCGCCAGCGGCGTGTCAATCACTGTCTGCTCTTATAAGTTGATGAATAATAAGGGTATTCGTCCGGATACCCCCAGCTTGGCCGTAGCCCGCTGGTAGAATAGCCACACTTTCCCTGGCTGCCGGCAATTCAGCGGTGCCGCCAAGGGCGGTCGCAACCCGAGAATCAAACCGATGTCAGCCTCACCGTATAAGCAACTCGAGCAGGAGTTCAAACGCCTCTATGCCTTCCGCGGAGCACTTTCACTCCTGCGGTGGGACGCGGCCGTCATGATGCCGCGGGGCAGCGCCGACGTTCGAGGCGAACAGCTTGCTGCGCTCGAGACGGAGCATCACGCTCTGCTCACCGCTCCGCGAATTACCCGTCTGCTGGACCGAGCCCAGGCCAACAGCCAGGGTCTCGTCGACTGGCAGGTCGCAAATCTTCGCGAGATGCGCCGGCAACGTGATCACGCGATCGCCACTCCCGTCGCTCTGATTTCGCGCCTGACCAAAGCCGCCTCGCGCGCCGAAGCGCGCTGGCTGGAAGCGCGCCAGCAGGGCAAGTTCGAACTGTTCGCTCCCCATCTCGAGGAAGTCGTTCATCTCGTGCGCGACAAGGCGGCCCTTCTCGGGCAGGCACTGAATCTCGCGCCCTATGACGCACTGGTTGATGAATTCAGTCCCGGCATCACGACGGCCGACATCGACGGAATGTTCAAGGCGCTCTCACGTCGTCTGCCTTCGTTGATCCGCGAGGCCATTGCCTTGCAGGAGCCGCGGGTGCTGCCCCCCCTGGTTGGAAAATTTCCAGCCGGCAAGCAGAAGGCGCTGATTGTAGAAGTGATGAAGTGCATGGGCTTCCCCTTCGATCGCGGCCGTCTCGATGAGAGTGAGCATCCGTTCACCGAGGGTGTGCCCGGTGACATTCGCGTTACCACACGTCTGGATCCCAATGAGCCGTTCTCCGGTCTGTTGGGCGCTCTGCACGAAACCGGTCACGCGTTGTACGACCTTGGATTACCGCAGGATTGGCGTGACCAGCCCGTCGGGCGCGATCGCGGCATGGCGCTCGAGGAGAGTCAGTCGTTGCTGATTGAGATGATTCTGTGCCGGAGCCGGCCGTTCGTCCGCTATGTCCAGCCGCTGCTGCTGAAGCATTTCGGTTTGAGCGGTCCCGAGTGGGATATCGAGAACGTCTATGCGCATCTGACACGGGTCAAGCGCGGCCTGATCCGCGTCGACGCCGACGAGCTCACTTATCCTTTGCACATCATGTTGCGCTATGAGTTGGAGAAGCAGTTGTTGAGTGGCGAGCTGGCCGTGCGCGACCTGCCCGAGGCGTGGAATGCCGGGATGGAGCAACGGCTGGGCATTCGACCCACCAACGACGCAGATGGCTGTTTGCAGGACATCCATTGGGCGGTTGGATCGTTCGGTTACTTCCCCTCGTATGCGTTGGGTGCCGTGATCGCGGCCCAGCTCTACGAAACGCTGCGGACAGACGTTCCTGAGCTCGACGAGCAGCTCGCGAAAGGCGAGTACTCCGGACTGCTGGGTTGGCTGCGTACCCATGTGCACGGTCTGGGTGCGAAGGTCCCGGTGCAGGACCTCCTGAAGTCGGCCACCGGGAAACCTCTGTCGGCGGTGTCGTTTATACGTTATGTCGAGTCCAAGTACCTGGAGAGCGCACAAAGCGTTGCCGCTGCCTGAATGCTTGGGTTCGGCGGCTGGTAAGATTGAAGCCATGACCGGGGCCGCCGAACCGAAACCTTCCAAAACCTTTCATAAGCTGCAAGCCCACCTGCGCGGACGGGTTGGCAAGGCTATCGAAGATTTCGGCATGATCGCGGACGGCGACCGCGTGATGGTATGCCTGTCGGGCGGCAAGGACTCCTACACGCTGCTCGACATCCTGCTGTCCCTGAAGCGCAGCGCACCCATCCACTTCGACCTGATTGCGGTCAATCTGGACCAGAAGCAGCCGGATTTCCCCGCGCACGTGCTGCCGGCTTACCTCGAAGATCTCGGTGTTGAATATCGGATCATCGAGCAAGACACGTACAGCGTCGTCAAGCGGGTGATTCCCGAAGGTCGCACGATGTGCGGGCTGTGTTCCCGATTGAGGCGCGGTGCGTTGTACCGGTTCGCCTCCGAGAACGGCATCACCAAGGTCGCGCTCGGACATCACCGCGACGATATCGTCGAGACGTTGTTTCTCAATCTGTTCTTTGGCGGGCGCCTGAAGGCGATGGCACCCAAACTGCTGTCCGAGGATGGCCGGCATATTGTCATCCGGCCCCTGGCCTACATTGCTGAGCGCGATATCGAGCGCTACGCGCGCGGCCGCGAATTCCCCATCATTCCCTGCAAGTTGTGCGGCTCCCAGGACAACATGCAGCGCGTGGCCATCAAGAACATGCTCGCCGGCTGGGAGCGTGAGTTTCCCGGGCGCACGGAGGCCATCTTTTCGTCCTTGCGCAATGTCGAGCTCGAGCACCTCGCCGACACGCGCAAGTTTGATTTCGCGGGCCTGGACGCGCGGCGCGTTCCGCGGATGACGGAGCGCGAGGAGCTGGCGCTCGCGGGCCACGTCGAGTCACTGGCCGTTCCGGCCTGACACGGGTTTGTTTGGTTTCATGAGCGCGCCTACACCAGCCGCATCGCCCCCACTCCCCCTGCGACACTGTTACTGGGTCGTCCCCGGACTGTTGCTCGCGGGCGAGCATCCGGACGGCTCGACGCGCGACAAGACCAAGGACCGGCTGAAGAAACTGTTGGCCGCCGGCATTGAATGCTTCGTCGATCTGACCAAGCCGACCGAGCTGCAGCGGTATGACACCCATCTGCCGTTCTACGTCGAGTACACGCGCAAGGCGATCAAAGATCACGGGTTGCCGGGCTCGCGCGAGCAGATGCTGGAAATACTCGAGCATGTTGGTAATGCGATGCGCGCGGGCCGGCCGGTCTATGTGCATTGTCGGGCCGGCATTGGCCGCACCGGCACGGTGATCGGCTGTTTGTTGGTTGAGCGCGGGCTGGCGGGCGAAGCGGCGCTGGCGGAGCTCAACCGGTTGTGGCAACAGAGCCGCCGGTCCAAGAGTTGGCCGTTCATTCCCGAGACCGAAGCCCAGGCGAACTACGTTCGTGAGTGGCAGCCCGGATTCGCGGCGGGTGGTACGGGTGGGTTCGAGCTGAACTCGCTCGCCTCCGCGGTCGCAGGTGTTGGGTCGATGTCGGCCGGCGGATCGCTGGCAGGTTCGGGTGGGCGTGCCGGGACTGAGGGTTTCGGCGGTGGCGCACGAACGGGCGCTGGCGATGGTGCGGCCGGTGGGCGTGCCGGCGCAGCCGGCGGCCGGTCAGGCCCACTGACGGTTGCCGATGTGCAGGCGCGCGCGGCCAGCCAGTCCACCGGTGCCGGCCAGGCACGGGCGGCCCTGAACAACCTCACTTCTGGCAAAGGCCGCAAAGGGTCGAAGAATTCGGGCGCCGGCTATGTGGCGGGCGCCGGTTTGGCTGCCGCGGCGACGCAGGCCCGCGCCGCCGTGGAACGAGGCGACGTTCCCCCGCCGCCAGGGCGTGTGGCGTCGGAACGGGGCGGGACTGGGGCCCCTGCGTCACCACGCACACCGGCTGCACGGGACGGGACGCACGCGCCGACGCGTGCGTCCGCGCCGCGAGGCGAGGCTTCTGCACCAAATCGCGCACCGGCGACACGGGACGAGGGTCCCGCGCCAACGCGCGTGTCCGCACCGCGGGGCGAGGCGCCAGCATCGCCACGCACCCCGCCGGCCCGCGACGAAACTCCCGCATCGCCGCGTGCCGCGGCGCCGCGAAGCGAACGCGCGTCGACTGAGCCACCTCGCACAGAGGCGCTTCAAATAGAGCCGATGTCGATTGCACCCTCCCAGGTCGAGTCACTGTTGATTGAGCCGATGTCGGCGCGCTTTCCGCCGCAGTCGCGTCGACCGGCGGCCCCCGCTGCGCCCGAGGCAGCGCCGCAGGCGTCGACGCCAGATGCATCGGCCTCAGCGGGTGCCCCGACAGGTCGCGCGGCATCCGGCTCACAGGCAACCGCCCTCGCGCCGACTCAGCCATCGAGCCTCGCCTCGCCTCAGCCGCCCGGGTTTGCCGCGTCTCAGCCAGCCGGTCTTGCAGCGACCACAGGATCCGCCGCCGTCCAGTCCGCCAACGCTGACCCGGTCGTCGAGCCCGACCCGCTACTCGATCCAGCGACCCTCGAGGTGGCCCGCCAACTGCGTGAACGTTTTGTCGGAGCGTTGTTTGGGCTGGCCGTCGGAGATGCCGTGGCAGCTGCGACTCAGTTCCGGCGACCGGGGTCTTTCACGCCTGTAGGCGACATGATCGGCGGTGGTCCATTCGACCTACCGCGCGGCGGCTGGTCGGATGACACCGCAATGGCTCTGTGCCTGGCCGAGAGCCTGCTCGAACGCGACGGGTTCGATCCCCGCGATCAAGTGCAGCGGTACGGACGCTGGCAGCAGGAGGGATACCTGTCCGCTACGGGGCAGTGCGTCGGGATTACTGCGAGCACTGCCCGTTCGCTCGCCATGGCGCAGTGGCGAAGAGTCGTTTTCCCGGGCTCGCATGATCCCGAGCAGCTTGATCCAGAGCCCCTCTCCCGCGTCGTCTCCATTGCGCTGTTCTATTTCGCGTCCGTGGAGACGACTTTGCAGCAGGCCGCTGACTCGTCTCGGACGACCTGCCAGGCACCCGCAGTTCTTGACGCATGTCGCCGGCTCGGGCGGGCGATGAACGCCTCCCTGTCGGGGCAACCGAAGGAGCGGATTCTTGCGGAGGGAGCACCCAGCACGGCGGCGGGGGCGATGGCCGTCAGCGCGATGAGCGCGCAAACGAATAACACGGCTGCGTCGGCGCTTGCGGCGGCGTTCTGGGCGTTCGGCTCGACGGATAACTTCCGCGACGCCGTCTTGCGCGCGGCAAACGTCGGCGGCAACTCGGATGTGGTCGCTTCCGTCTGTGGACAGATCGCGGGCGCGCACTACGGCCTGAGCGCAATTCCGCCGTCTTGGCGTAATGGCCTGATGCAGAAGGACTTGATCGAGGCCTACGCCGATCGGATGCTGGCACACGGCCTGATCAGTCTGAGCACCTGAACAGTCGCGCGATTTCAAGTGCCCAAAGCCCGAAGACAGGGCGCGAGCACTTTGATACTTTCCGTTTCTCGCCCTTCTCGAAGACCAAAAGGAATTCATTCCTTGGCACAGGCCGCTCGCAGCCGAGACGCTCTTCCGTGGACGCGGTTGTCCGACGAAGAACTGCTGTCCCTGCGTTTTTGCGACCTGAAGCTCTCGATCGAGCAATCACCCCTGCAGCGCCGGGTGGAGCGTTTGTACTCGGAGCTGGAGGGGCGCGGAATTCAGGTGCGTCCGCACGTCTGGCTCTCCGAGGAATGGTTTTCGCCGGACGGCGTGCCGGGCATTGCCGTGCCGTTCTATCTCGCGCATCCGCGGCTGGAGAAGCTCGAGCGCCGCATCATGCGTGAGGTGGAGGGCGGCAATGCTCGCTGGTTTATGCGCATACTCCGGCATGAGGCCGGGCACGCGGTGGACAATGCGTACCGGCTCCGGAGGCGCAAGCGCTGGCGCGAAGTCTTTGGGCCAGCCTCTCTGCAGTACCCACACCGCTATAAGGCGCGCCCCGGTAGCCGCCGATACGTCCATCACCTCGGCGAATGGTATGCGCAAGCCCATCCCACCGAAGACTTTGCGGAAACGTTCGCCGTCTGGCTGAAGCCGAATTCCGACTGGCGCCGCAGCTACGCCGATTGGCCGGCGTTCCACAAGCTCAGTGTCGTCGAAGAGTTGGTTTCCAGTGTGCGCGGCCAGAAAGCGCCGGTGCGCAACAAGATCCGGATCGAGCCCCTCGATCTCAACACACGCACACTGGCCGAGCACTACCGTCGTCGGGTCGCTCGCAATCATCAGATTCGTCGTGGCCTGACCGACGAGCTGCTCACGAGAATTTTCGGCGTGCACCGTCCTCGAAAGGACTCGATGCGCGCCGCGACTTTATTGCGCATCCATAAAAATCCACTCGTGAATGCCGTCGCCCGCGAGCTCGGCATGGAGCGTTACAGTGTCCACCAGATTCTTCGAATGTTGATTGAACGCAGCGAGTCATTGAAGTTGTTCGTGCAGGGGAGCCGGCGTGATGCCATAGCGCACGCCCGCTGGATGCTCGAACGCCACGCGCGTCTGTATTCTCAAGGCGAGACTCCGCACCTTCCTCTATGAAAAAAATGCGCACGCTCGTGGTCATGCACGAGAGCCTGGTGCCGCCGGAAAATCTCGAAGGTCATACAGACAAGGAAATCGAAGAGTGGCGAACTGAATACGACGTCACGACGACCCTGCGCAAAAGCGGTCACGACGTGCGATGCATGGGCGTGCTGGACAGCCTGACGGAGCTGCGCAGCGCCATCGCAGATTGGAAGCCCGACGTGGTTTTCAATCTGCTCGAAGAATTCAACGGCATCGTCACCTACGACCAACATGTCGTTGCCTTTCTCGAGCTCATGCGGCAGCCGTACACCGGGTGCAACCCGCGGGGCCTGCTGCTGTCGCGCGACAAATCTCTGTGCAAACAGCTCCTCACCTTTCATAGAATTCCAACACCGCAGTTCGCGGTGTTTCCCCGCGGTGCACGCATTCACGTGCCGCGCAAGTTGCACTTTCCCCTGTTCGTCAAATCCACTGTCGAGGACGCGTCGCTCGGCATTGCGCAGGCCTCCGTAGTGGATGACCTCGCGAAGTTGAAAGAGCGCATCCAATTCGTCCATGAGCAGGTCGGCTCCGATGCCCTGGTCGAGGAGTTCATCGAGGGTCGCGAGTTGTATGTGGGCGTGATGGGCAACGATCGGCTCACGCGCCTGCCGGTCTGGGAGATGGTGTTCGGCTCGATGCCCGAGTCGCTGCCTGCGATTGCGACTCGCAAGGTGAAGTGGGACAAGCGTTACCAGGCGAAATACGGAATCACGACGCGGGCGGCGGAAGACCTGCCACCTGCCGTGCTGACCACTCTCGACAAGCTCTCACGCCGGATTTACCGCGCATTGGGACTGTCGGGGTACGCGCGTATGGACTTCCGGGTCCGTGCGGATGGCCAGGTGTACGTGCTGGAAGCCAACGCCAATCCCAACCTCGAAGCTGCGGAGGATTTCGCAGAATCCGCACGAGCGGCCGGGGTAGGTTACGATGAGCTCCTGGAGAAGATCATGGGCCTGGGGTCGTCTTACCGTGCTGAGTGGCGCGCTTTCTATGGATAACGTGCGATGAGTAGGGGAGTGTTGTCGTGTCTGGCCGTCGCGAGCCTGGCGCTGGCCGGCTGCGCGAGCAACCAAGAGAAACCCGACGTCGCACTGCAGGAATTAGTGCAGATGTTCCCCGGCCACTACGACAATACGGTACAGGCACAGGCTGACCTTGCACGTGGCGTGCAGCCGCCTCATGAAGCACTGGCGTTGGACATCGTTCCCATCGAAGCCATCATGATCGGTGAGAACGTGTTCTACGTGCAGGAGAGCATCGCCGGCGATCCGAAGCGGGTTCTGGCACAGAAGATTGTGATGTTCGGGGTGGTGAAGAAGGAAATCGTGCAGACCGATTACTCCCTGGCCGAGCCGCACCGCTGGCGCAACGGTCAGCTCAACCCGGATCTGTTCAAAGGCATCATGACCCAGGATGTCCGCTCGACCAAGGGATGCAGCCTGCGCTGGAAGCGCGACGAAGGAAAATTCGTCGGCTCCAACGATCCGAAGACCTGCCATGGACGCACGGGTGCAGCCGGCGCCTTCTCACAGATACAGGCGCGTGCCGAGTTGGGGCCACTCGAGTATTCCACCGCGGAGCAGGCATTCGACAAGCCGGGCCATCTCTCGCAGGGCCGACTGGACGAGCCGTTCTACCGGTTCCACAAGCAATCACACGACAACGAGTAGCCGCGCAATCGCCCGGCTACTTCTTCAAGTGCGCATCCAACCACCCCAACACCTCCCTGTACCACTGCGCCGAATCGGCCGGCTGCAACACCCAGTGGTTCTCGTTGGGAAACATCAGCAACCGGCTTTCGATCCCGCGCCGCTGTAGCGCGGTGAACACCGCAATCCCCTGGTCGTAGGGAATGCGAAAATCCTGCTCGCCGTGCACGACCAACATCGGCGTGTGCCACTTCGACACGAAATTGACCGGATTGATCTGCTCGTAGTTCTGCGGATTCTGGTACTGCGGCCCGCCGTTCTCCCATTCCGTGAACCACAGCTCCTCGGTGGAGTAGTACTGCATCCGGTTGTCGAATATCCCATCGTGGCTGACGAGGCAGCGGAATCGATCGGGCCAGTTGCCCTCGATCCAATTCATCATGAAGCCGCCGTAGGAGCCGCCGAGTGCACACACCCGCTCGCCGTCCAGCCAGTCATATTTCGTGATGGCCGCCTGCAGCCCTTGCTGCAGATCCACCAGGGGCTTGCCACCCCAGTCGCGACTGATGGAATCGGTGAAAGCCTGACCGTAACCGGTGGAGCCGTGGAAGTCGATCATGACCACCGCGTAGCCACTGCCGGCGAAGGTCTGGGCATTCCAACGGTACGTCCAATAGTTGCCGAAATTGCCCTGCGGTCCACCGTGGACCAACAGTGCAACCGGGAATCGCTTGCCCGGCTGCAAGCCGTACGGCTTGACCACATAGCCATGCACGGTCTCGTCATTCCAGCCTTTGAAGCTGAACTGCTCGAATTCTCCCAGGCGACGCCGGCCGAGCAGTTCCTGGTTGACGCTGGTCAGGCGCCGCGGCGGCGAGCCGCCGTTGGCCGGAACGGCAAACAGGTCGGCGGGAGCGCCAAGGTTCTCCAGGGCGAACACGATCGAATCCTTGGTCGCTGCGAAGCCACCCACATGTCCGCTGCCCACGATTTTGTGAGGCGCGCCATTGGCCACATCGATCCAGAAAAGTGATAGTTGGCCCAGGTCCTCGGCCGTGGCCAGCAGTCTGCGACCGTCGGCGCTGACGCCCAGGTCGCTCACCGAGCGATCCCAGGATTGAGTCAGCGGCCGTGCCACACCGGTCCGGGCATCACGCAACATCACATGAAAGCGATCGGACTCGAAGGTCGGCCGGTCCATGGCGAGGTAGGCGAGATCCCCGTTGCTCAGAAACACCGGCTGCGTGTCCCACGCCTGGTTCGATTCCGTCAGGTTCTTCGGCTGCGCCGCGTGATCAACGGGCACCTGGTACAGGTCGAAGTTGGTTGACCACGCCTCTGTTCGCCCCGCGATCCGTGCCGCGAATACCAGTGTGGCGCCGTCAGGGCTGAATGCAAACTCCTCGTCGCCGCCAGACGGCTTCGAGGGGACATCGGCATCGAGCGACTTGGACAAATCGAGTGGTGTATCGGCTTTGCCGTCAGCGTTGATTCGCGCCACGAACAGATGCGAGCGCGTGCCCTCGCTCCAGGTGTCCCAGTGTCGAATGAACAAGCGGTCGTAGACCCGCCCGGTGGCCTTATTCTTCGCACGCGCCGCAAGCTTATCCTGCGTACAACGCAAATCGGCGCATTCGGGCAGCACCTCCATACTCAAAGCAATACGGTCGCCTTGCGGAGAAACCTTCAACGCGCCAACATCCAACGGATACTCGGTCACCCGTGTTGCTTCGCCGCCCGCCAGGGACAATCGCCATACCTGCGATTGACCGGAGCGCTTGGAAAGAAAATAAATTGTGCGGCTGTCAGGTCCCCAACGCGGACTGGAATCGTCGGCATCGTTCTGGGTCAGGCGGCGAGGCGTGGCGTCCTTTTGCGTCAGATCCAGCAGCCATACATCGGTGCGGCCCCGGTTGGCTTCGATGTCTGTCTCGCGTAACACGAACGCGACATAGTGGCCGTCGGGCGATACCTGCGGATCGCTAAGCCGCTTCACGCGCACGAGATCATCGGCGGTCAAGGGTTTCGTCTGCACAGGCGAGCTCGCAACCGCGCTGACACCCGCGACGATGCTCGCGCCGCCCGCGTCAGCACCCGCGCCGGCCAGAAACAACGAAGTCAGAACGCCAATCACAGCCCAACCTCATATCCAGGAACGGTCCATTTCTCTTCCTTGGCCGCGAGCAGCCAGCTCTGCAGCGCGGCATCCTCCAAGGCCGTGGCGATATACCACCGCGCGACCTCAGTCAGCGGCGCGCCATACGTGTTGAAGCGAAGTACCACTGGCGCATACATCGCATCAGCAATCGAATACTCCCCGAACAGCCAGGGCCCGCCTGCCTTGCCGAATCGCGAGCGGCAATCGGCCCATATTTCCTCGACACGCTCGATGTCACCTTCCAGTCCCGGCGTCATGGCGGTGCGTCGATTGCGCGCAGTCGCGTTCATCGGCCATTCGGCACGCAGGTTGGCAAAGCCGGAGTGCATTTCCGCACACACCGAGCGCGCGATCGCACGGGCCTGCGGGTCCGCCGGCCACCCCCGGCCGGTCAACTCCGCGACGTATTCACAAATGGCGAGCGAGTCCCAGATGGCCAATGAGCCGTGCAATAACACCGGCACCCGTCCCGTGGGACCATAGCGCGCCACTTCATCTTTAAACTGGGGAGTGTCGAGGGGTACGATGGTCTCCCGGAACTTCACCCCCAGATGTGTCATCAGGATCCAGGGCCGCAGCGACCAGGACGAGAAGTTCTTGTTCCCCACGACGAGGTGAAAATCGGACATATGGTGGCCCTTTCGGACGAGATCCGCGCAGTTGCTTTCGACCTGGATAATACGCTCTGGGACGTCGACCCGGTGATAGCGCGGGCCGAGGAACGCTGGATGCAATGGCTGCGGGAGAACTGCCCGCGCATCCCGGAGAAACTCTCGATCGACGACATGCGCGCTGCCCGGTTGCAGCTTGCCGTGCGCGAGCCGCACAACGCGCACGATTTTACGTATTTGCGAATTGCCTCGCTGGCGCAGCATGCTCGCGAGTACGGTTACAATGAAAGCATTGCGGAAGCCGCGTTCGAGATCTTCATCGCTGCACGCAACCAACTCGATTTGTTTGCGGATGTGCGTGCGGGACTGCAGCGGCTACGCGCTCGTTACTCGCTCGCGACCCTGAGCAACGGCAATGCCGACCTCGGTCGCATCGGCCTCGCTGATTTTTTCAGCGTTTCATTGAATGCCCGCGGAGTGGGCGCGGCGAAGCCCGACCCGCGTTGCTTCGAGAGGCTGGCCGGTGACCTGCGGTTGGCGCCCCAGCACATTCTGTATGTCGGTGACGATCCGCTGCTGGATGTTGAGGCCGCCCGCGCAGTCGGTCTCAAGACCGCGTGGATGAATCGAACACGCCAGTCCTGGCCGCAGACCGTGGCGCCCGCAGACTTGGATGTCGGTGACTGCGTGGAGCTCGCCGCGCGCCTGGGAACATGACCCCACCCACCGCGCGACCCGCCACAGCGCGACCGCGCGACCGCGTCACCCCTGCACAGCGACACGCGCCCCCGCGCCGCCCACCATCCCACTCCTCAAAACACAAACGCCATTCCCGCAGTGAGCAAATCCACATTGAACGCGCGCCCCAGCAAATCCTCTTTGACGTGCTCCAGGCGAACATAGTCCAGGCGAATCGTGCAGTGGCTCGACAGGGTTACCGCCGTCCCGAGCCCACCCAGGAGGGCGGTTGAGGTTTTCGACACCCTCCCCGGATTGTCCAACGTCCCGATGGTGGATTCGTAGGTCGTCGTGGTTTTGGCTTGATACGCCCCCGCGCGCGCATCCAATTCCCAGAAGTTCGACATCGGCAGGACTCCAACCAGCGCCACCGCCGGCCCGTGCGACCGCGTGTTCAAGGTCACAGAGACAGCCGACGTTCCGCCGCCCGATGCGGGCTTCGTGCCGAACGACGAGTAGCTGAACGATCCCAAGTCGAAGTAGGAAGCCTCCACTCCCCAATTCCGCGTGAACATATAGCCAACGTCGGCCGACCACATGACGTGTTTTTTTTCTACCGACGAAGGACCGAGCGCAAAGCCGCCCTGTGAACCCCCAAAGGCTGCAATGACCGCGCTATCCAGATCATTCCGCCGGTAGGTACTGAGAACCCGGCCGACGTTGGCGCCAACGTAGAATCCAGAGTCATCAGCCATTGCCGGTCCGCCGCCGAGCAGACAGATTGCCGCGCCGACAGACGCCAGGGATAGGGTACGGATCGTGGTCACTGTGAAGCCTCTCGAGTGAAGACCCTCCACGATCGCATGCGAGTATTAAGAATGTAGGAAGCCTGCGATGAAACGACGCTGTCATTCGAACATGTCATCGTTTTCCTTTTTGCTATGGGGCAATGAAAGCGTATGCAAACTTTTTCGGTCTGGGCTGCGCGGATGGCCTGCGCCTTGGCGTCGTTGGCTTTGGTTTCCTGCGTGAATCTGCGCACGACCTATCTGGCGGATGGGAGCAAGGGATACGCGGTGTCCTGCAAGGGCTTCCTGAGCTCGTGGGAGTCCTGCCTGGTCAAGGCAGGCCGGATCTGCGGGCCGCGAGGTTACGACACTGTTGAAGGTGACAGATACGACCGGACGATGCTGATTGGCTGCAAGTCGCCCCAGACGGCGAGCAAGTAGACGCAGCACCCTGCCACAATTCGTCACAATCCCCCCACCGCGCCGCCACCCCCGGCAGTAATCCTGCGCTCACACAATCAACACGGGTGGGTGAAGCGAAGTGAATCCGGCAGTCAAAAAAGGTCTCGCCATTGTGGGAGTGGCGTTGCTGCTCCTGTTTCCCCTGGCCTGGTTGCAGGGCCTGGTCACTGAGCGAACGCAGCTGCGCGAGCAGGCGATTGCGACCGTCGCAAGAGGGTGGGGCGGGCGGCAGATGGTGAGCGGACCGGTCATCGCAATTCCGGTGACGGAGACCCACAGCGACGGTCGTTCTAGCACCGCCGATTGGTATGTGCTCCCCGAATCAATGGAGCTGAACGCACAGATCACGGTTCAGGACGAACGGCGCAAACTCGGTGTGTACGAAGTGCCTGTGTATGTTTCGACCGTGCACATTACAGGTCGGTTCGATCTGGAGCGGGAGATCGCCAAATTCACGGGCGGCAATGAGTCTCTCCGTGTACACGCAGACCGCGCCGTGTTGTTACTTCCGCTGAGTGACCCTCGCGGCGTGCGAGACATCAAGCTGTCCGAGACAACACTGACATCTGTCGCACTCGAGCCGTGGCGTGGATTCCCTATGGCTGCACTGGCGGCGCCATTGCGCTCCGATGTAGACCTGAACAAGGGCAAGCAAGCGTTCGATCTGACGCTCCAGATTGCAGGTACGCAATCGCTGAGCTTTCTGCCCCTGGCGCATACTTCGCGCGTCAATCTGCGCGGCAATTGGCCCACTCCTGGTTTTGCCAGCGGATTCCTGCCAGTCGAGCGTCACGTACAGAGCGAGCACTTCGACGCCACGTGGCAAGTCCTGGATCTCAATCGATCGTACGGCGCACGCTGGATGGAGGGCCAGATCCCGATGAGCGACCTGCAGGATAGTGCGTTTGGTGTCGACCTGGTCCAGCCGGTCGATCTGTACCAGCAAAGCGAGCGGGCAGTGAAATACGCCGGCGTGTTCATCGGCCTGAGCTTCCTGACGCTCTTCATCTGGGAGCACCTGATGCACCGTCCGGTGCATCCGATTCAATACGGGCTGATGGGCCTCGCGCTCAGCGTCTTCTTCCTCTTGCTGCTGGCGCTAGCCGAGCACCTCGGATTTGGTTTGGCCTATGTGTTGGCCGCGCTGGCTCTATGCACCTTGCTGGGCATTTATATTGCCGGCGCAATGAACAGCCGCTCCTCAGGAACCGCAGCCACCAGTCTGTTCGGCCTGTTATATGGCCTCCTGTATCTGCTGGTAACCTCGGACGACTACGCCTTGCTCGCAGGCGCACTCGGCCTGTTTGCAGTGCTGGCCGCCGCGATGGTGCTGACTCGCAGAATCAACTGGTACGAAACGGCCGACGGAAGTTAGCTCAGGGGCCGGTTGCGGGTTTCGACAATGAAGTATCGGGCGGTGAGGGCGCCGATCAGGGGAATGAGGCCGACCCACAGCAGGGTTTGGCCGAGAACCGCGCTGGAGCCGCCAGCGCGGGAGGAGACCACGCCGACGAACAGGGGGCCGAAGGCTGCGACCAGTCGGCCGATGTTGTAGCAGAAGCCGGAGCCCGTGGCGCGCAGGCGAGTCGGAAACAGCTCCGGCAGGTAGAACGTGAAGGTACCGAACACGCCGTACACGCCGGCACCGACGAGAAACAGCATGACGAGCCGTGTCGAGGGTGCCAGATCGAGTCCGAACGTCACGAACAGCATGATGGCCGAGAACAGGAAATACGAGACCAACATCGGTCGCCGGCCCATCATCCGGCTGAGCGCAATGGCCGCGATCGAGCCGGCCAGGCCGCCAAAATTGAAATAGTTGGAAGCCCGGGACTTCCAGGTCTCGGACAACAAACGTGTGGCGTCGGCGGGCAGGCCCAGTTGTGCGGCGTGCTCGGTGGCGAGCGTGCTGCCGAGCAACGGGACGAAGGCGTTGCACGCCCACCAGGTGATCACGGCGACGACGGCCGCTCCGGCGCCGCTGATGGTCAGCTTGAGGATGTTCTCGCCAAACAACTCGCGCGGCGAAGGAGGGCGCTCGCGCGCGACTTCGGCCGTCCAGTGCGAGCTCTCGCGCACAAACAGTCTGATCGCCAAAGCGAGTACCACTGGCACCAGCCCAGCGAGGAATACATATCGCCACGAAGTCTGCGGCGTGCCCGCGAACCACACTCCGGCGATCAGGTAATTTACGGTGCTCGCAAGTACGACGCCCAAAGGCGAGGACGTCTGCAAAATAACACCAGCCTCCACCCGTTTGTTCTCGGGCACGGCTTCCGCGACGAGTGCCACGCCGATTCCCCACTCACCGCCGATACCGAGGCTTGCAAATACACGGAAGGCTATGAGCTGCCACAGTTGCGTCGCGAAGGCGCAAAGCGCGGTGCCGGTGGCGTACACCAGGACAGTTGCCAACAGTGCCCGCTTGCGTCCGATCCGGTCAGCGAGCCAGCCAAACAACACTCCGCCGGCAGCCCAGCCTACGAGCAGCATTGAGGTGAGGGCGCCTGTCCAGAATACCGTCGCCGCATGAGCAGCGGGCGATCCGGGTTGCAGGCCGAGTAACAGGGGGACGCAGTTGGGCGCTGCGAAGTTGAAGAGCATCGCATCGTACATGTCGAATCCCCAGCCCGCCCAGGCGGCCGCGATCGCCACCCAGTGATAGCCGGAAAAGCCCAGAAAACCGGGGCGTGCGACCTGGGTGGGTGAAGCTGAGACCAACGCGTGCTCCTGGAAGCTTGTTAGCAGTCTACCTCAACCGCTGCCAATACCGGCCCCGGCACATGGGCCAGCAATCCTTACACTCCACGCGTGAAACTCTTTCACGTGCAAGCCCACCGGTAGATTTGGTGGAATCGATCACGGAAACAGCACGCCGGTGTGAGTGAACTTTAAGCGCCGTCTGCCGTTCTAGATATTGAGAGAGTACGAAAAGTCAGGAGGCCCATGCAGCCATGCCAAGCGGTCACCCCTCGACACGTGTAGTGCCGGTCGCCAATCTGCGCGAGTTCTTCAAAGACGAGCTCCACGGAGCCCTGGAGAAACAGCAGGTGGCGGTCGAGGACCAAACCGAGCACTACGTCGTCAATCTGCTCACCCTGTTCGCCCGCTCCGAGGCGTTGTACGAACAGACCTCGGAAGGCACGCGCCTGAAACCCCTGGTGGTCATGCTGTCCGAAGCGCTGGAAGCGCCCTCCGCCGGTGATCGCAATCGCGGGTTGCAGCGGCTGGGCGATGTTTCACTCTTCATTGCCGGTTTCTTCGCGCAGAGCTTCGCGCGCAAGCTGATTGATATCGACTATCACATTGCCATGGGCGGACGGGCTTATGCGACGCTCGCCGAAACACTGTCACGGGGAAGAAGCCGCGTGCTGGGCAACGTCTTCGGCGAGCTGGCGGAAAAATTCCAACCCATGGTCGATGCACTCAATGCGGTGAGCGAAACCTCCTACGCACATACCGACAAGGACATCCTGCGGTTGTACGAGGTCTGGCTCAAGACCGGCAGCCGCCGCTGCTACGACATTCTCAAGCGACTGGGCGTCGATCCTACGGCCGGCGGCGGCACGACCTTCGCACACTGACCGTATGATCCTGAAACAACTACAGGATCTGATCGGTGGTATCTACGATGTGAGCATCTCTCACGACGTCTACGATTTCCTGGTCACCGATCGCGAGCGCCTGCCCGCGGCCGCACGTTCCCCCAGCCCCACGGATGAAGAGCTCATTGTCGCGCAGCCCGAAGAGGGCCGCGGTGGCGAGATAGCGATGTCGTTGTACCTCGATCCGCAGCTCCTGGAGCGCCTGGATCGCGCCGACCCGATGGAGCTGCTGCACCATGGAAATGTGGCGGATTACTGGACCGCCCTGGAAGGCGTGAGCCATTTTCTGTACGTCGCCTGGAATGCCGGCCACGACAAGCCGGTGTCGCTGCTGGAGTTGGAGATGCAGGCCGAGGTCGACAAGTACGTCAGCAGCTATTGGCTGATGCGCCGACAGTTCCCCGACCGTTTTCCAAGCGAATTGCTGCGGCTGCTGTTCGAGCGCACCCGCATCGATTCACGTCTGGCAGCCGGGCGGGAGAATCTGTATCGCGAGGCCACCCGTTACGCGGAAAAGTTCTGCAGAAGGTTGGACAGATCGCTGCGTGGCGCGCGCGATCGCTCACAAGCGGAAGTGCTGGCGGAGCTGAGACGCTTCTATCGTTTGACGAACGCGCGCAAGGTGGCGCACATCCAGAACACGGCCTGACCGGCGAGACCGGCTCCGGCGCAACCGCCTGATCCGGCAGCCGGCCTACTCTTCGTCTTCCCGGTTGTTCTTCTTGGCCTCTTCCAGCGAGCGCATCATCTTGATCCACGCGGACAGTTTGCGCAGATCGGTGCGTTGACCCGGGGCGCGTTTGCGTTCTCCCTCGGGGATTCGCGTGTACGGGTTGTGCGTGTCTTCGCTCGAGATGGACAGTGAGCCCGTGCTCAGGGCCTTACCACCCTGGGCAGTCGCGGGTTCACGAGCGCCCTCGATCTCGAACACCTGGCGTTCGTAATCGGCCGGTGCGTCAAACCACTTCACCGTCGCGTTACCCTTGTGATCGTGAACGATCTTGCTCAAACGCCGGCGCTCACCCGGCTGCGCCGGGTCGCTCGGATTCTGTGTGCGGCCAGGACCGCGTTTCGTCGGATCTGCCATGGATTACGTTCAATGGGTCGCCGGTTATCTCCAGTATGAATACGTTACTGGGTGGTTCGGGGGAGCTTCCCGGACCTGCGTCACGGATTGTTGGGCGTGGGTGCTTTATGCGCTGCAACAATTGCGAATGCGCGAGCCAGTCCAATGATGGTCTTGGCGTCCCGGATGGTGCCGTCCAAGGCCCAATCGTACGCCTGCGCAAAAGGCACCCAGTGGACCTCAATGATCTCGGACTGCTCGTGAGCCACGGTCTGCGGCTCGAGTCCCGTCGCCAGGAACAAGTGCAGGATCTCCCCGAACACGCCCGGAGAGCTCAGTGCGGTGCCCAGGCTGTCCCAATGACTCGCACTGACGCCGGCCTCTTCGATCAGCTCGCGCTGCGCGGTCTGCAGGGGCGGCTCGCCCGGTTCGAGCTTTCCCGCCGGCAGCTCCCAGATCCAGCCATCGGCCACATACCGGTATTGCCGCAGCAGGCACACTTGCCGTTGGGCATCGAGCGCCACGACGCCGGCGCCGCCCGGATGGTGCACGACTTCGAGCTTCGCCCGATGGCCGTTGGGAAGAACGACGTCGTCGGTGGTGACCGTGATGACTCGCCCGCGGAATTGAACAGTCTGATTTTCAGGTTTCATACATCTCGAGTATGCGGAAGTTTCGCTTAGTCATCATTACCGGGCTGCCGGGTACGGGCAAGACAACGCTTGCCCGCGATCTTGCACGGCGGCACGCACTGCCGCTCATCTGCAAGGATACGATCAAGGAACCGTTGCTGGACAAGTTGAGCGGCCAACTATCCTCGCGCGCGCTCAGTGATATCGCCTTCGCCGTGATGTTCGCCGTGGCAAAAGAGCATCTCGCTCTCGGCAGCAGCGTGATTCTCGAGGGGAACTTCAGGTGCGGTGAGCACGAAGCGCCACTGCTCGCGGCTCTGCCACTGAGCCCGTCCAGCCCTCCGGACATCCTGCAGGTGTTGTGTCGCGCAGAAGAGTCGCAGCGCCGCGCAATCATGCTTGGGCGCTCCAGCGATCCAACGCGACATCCGGGTCATCGGGATGCCCAGCAACTGCAGCCCGTCGCAGCCTGCGATGCGTTCCTGGAATTGCCCGGAGAGCGTCATTCATATCGTGTAGGCTTCTCTTCATGCGAAACATTTTTCTAGCCGCAATGGCCGCGCTGGCGGCACTCTCGGTCTGCGCACAGAATGCTTCCGCGGCGGGCACCGCGCTGGCCGATATCGAAATCCCCTATCAGAAGTACGTGTTGCCGAATGGACTGACATTGCTGGTCCACGAGGACCACAAGGCGCCCATCGTGGCCGTCGACATCTGGTATCACGTGGGCAGCAAGGACGAACGTCCCGGACGCACGGGCTTTGCGCATCTGTTCGAGCACCTGATGTTCACCAACACGGAGAACCATCACGACGAGTTCTTCCGGCCGCTGATTGCCGTGGGTGCCACGAAAATGAATGGCAACACCTGGCTCGACCGCACCACGTATTTCGAAAACGTACCCGTCAATGCGTTGGATACGGCGCTGTGGCTCGAGTCCGATCGCATGGGGCATCTGCTCGGTGCCATCGATCAGAAGAAGCTCGACGAGCAGCGCGGCGTCGTCCAGAACGAGAAGCGCCAGGGTGAAAACCGGCCCTACGGCAAGGTTGATGAGCTGATCTCCTCGAGTACCTATCCGACGGGACACCCGTATTCGTGGACCACCATCGGCTCGATGGAAGATTTGAATGCCGCCTCCCTCAATGACGTCAAGGAATGGTTCAAGACGTATTACGGGGCCGCGAACGCAGTGTTGGTGATTGCGGGCGACGTGCAACCCGAGGAAGTGCGCAAGAAAGTCGAACACTATTTCGGGGATATCGCGGCCGGCCCGGTGCTCAAGCGCACCGACGCATGGGTTGCCAAAATGACCGGTGAGAAGCGCGCCAGCCTGCAGGACCGGGTCCCGCAGACCCGCATCTACAAGACCTGGAACATCCCGGGCTACAACACGCGCGATTTCACATTCCTGCAGCTCGCCAGCGAAGTGTTGGCCACTGGCAAGAACAGCCGCTTGTACAAGCGGCTGGTGTACACGGATCAGATTGCAACCGCGGTCAGCGCTTCCATCGGGCCGTTCGAGATCGGCTCGCAGTTTCAACTGACCGCGACCGTGAAGCCCGGTGGCGACCCGGCCGCAGTGGAACGGGCCATGGACGAAGAGCTGGCGCGCTTCCTGAAGTCGGGTCCGACCAAGGAAGAGCTGGAGCGCATCAAGATTTCCGAGTACGCCGCGTTCGTGCGCGCCGTCGAGCGGATCGACGGATCCAGCGGCAAGGCGGCGATTCTCGGCGAAAGCATGTTGTACGGCGGCTCAGCCGATTTCTACAAAACCTCGTTGGGCTGGTTGCGGAATGCAACTCTCGCTGATGTGCAGGGCGCCGCGAAGACGTGGCTGTCCGATGGCGTATTCGTACTCACGGTGCTTCCGTTCCCCGAATATCACGCTGCAACGAGCGGCGCCGATCGGAGCAAGCTGCCGACAGTGGGCAATCCGGTTCCCCTGGCGCTGCCGCCGTTGCAGCGTGCGACTCTCTCGAATGGCCTGAAGGTGGTGCTCGCCGAGCGGCACGAAGTGCCCGTCGTACAAGTGAGCCTGATTGTCGATGCAGGTCATGCCGCCGACAGCCTGGCCAAGCCGGGGACCTCCAACCTGGCGCTCGCGATGATCAGCAACGGGACCAGGACCCGCAATGCATTGGAGATTTCCGCCCGCTCCGAAGAGCTCGGTGCACAGATCGGCGCCGGCTCAACGTTGGATACCTCCTTCATTTCCCTGAATGCCATCACACCCGAGCTGGCCAATTCACTGGATCTGTTCAGCGACATCCTGCTCAACCCAACATTTCCGCAAGCCGAGCTGCAACGCCTGCAGGCGCAATCCATTGCCGCCATCCAGCAGCAGAAATCCCAACCGCAGGGCATTGCTTCGCGCCTGTTCCCGAAGCTCGTCTACGGCGAGGGCCACGCTTATTCCAACCCCTTCTCGGGCATCGGCACCGAGGAGACCGTGAAGTCCATGACCGTGGAGGAATTGCGGGCGTTCTATCACCGGTGGGTGCGCCCGGACAATGCAACCGTGCTGATTGTAGGGGACACCACGCTCAAGCAGATCGAGCCGCTGCTGGAGCAACGGCTGTCGGGCTGGAAGGCCCCCGCGGATCCCCTGCCGACCAAACAACTTGCCACCGTGCCGCAACCGGCCCAGCCGCGGATCTTCCTGGTCAATCGTACGGCCGCCGAGCAGTCGCTGCTGCTGGCGGTTCAGCTCGCCCCGCCGCGATCCGACCCCGACAACATCGCCTTCGAGATGGTGGACACGGTGCTCGGCGGCAGCTTCATCTCACGGCTGAATATGAACCTGCGCCAGGACAAGCATTGGTCGTACGGCGCGGGCACGAGTCTCATCTCCGCCAAGGGGCAGCGGCCGTTCGTGGTGAGCGCCATGGTGCAGACTGACAAGACCGCGGAGTCCATGCAGGAGACCGTGAAGGAGTTGCGCGGACTCATCGGCACGCACCACGCCACCGAGGCGGAGATCCGGGCCGCGAAGGACACCCTGGTGTTGACCCTGCCGGGCAGTAACGAGACCTCCCGCGAGGTGGCCAGCTCCTACGCGGACATCCTCACCTATGGTTTGCCGGACAGCTATTTGAACGAGTTCGTCGGCAAGGTGGATGCACTGAGCGCGGCCGACCTGCAGACGGCCGCAACCCGGCTCATACACCCGGACGCACTGACCTGGGTCGTGGTCGGCGACCTGGCGGTCATTGAGGCGCCCATCCGCAAGCTCGGGCTGGGAGAGGTGAAAGTGCTGGACACCGACGGTGCGGTGCTGCGGTAGTTTTTTTGAAAAAGGCGTGACTGTACGCAGTGACAGACAGCGGGCGCCTTCGTATATTCGGGCCGCACCATGCCGACCACGTCACATCTCGAGAAGTTGAACGGACCCCAACGGAAAGCCGTGACCTTTGGGGAGCCCCTGCCCGACAACAAGGGCTTCAAGTCGGGACCACTCCTCATTGTCGCCGGCGCGGGTACTGGCAAGACCGACACGCTGGCTCACCGCGTCGCGCATCTCGTCATCCACGGCGCGGATCCCGGTCGGATCCTGATGCTGACGTTCACTCGCCGGGCGGCCGTCGAGATGCGCCGCCGCGCGTACGAGATCACTAAAAAGGCTCTCGACGAGGCGCTGGGCGGGGTCAGTCAAACCATTACCCAGCGTTTGAGCTGGACGGGTACATTCCATTCCGTCGGCAACCGCCTGCTGCGTCACTACGCCAAGCACCTGAAGCTCGATCCCCAGTTCAGTGTGATGGACCGGGCTGATTCCGCCGACCTGATGGACAGTCTGCGCCAGGAGTTGGGACTGGCTGCGAAAGAGCAGCGCTTCCCGCGCAAGGAAACCTGTCTACAGATCTACTCCTACCGCGTGAATACGCAGAAACCGCTCAAGGACACCCTCGAGCAGCAGTATCCCTGGTGTGCGCAGTGGGAGGCGGATCTGACGCGGCTGTATCGGGCCTACGTGGAGCAGAAGCAGCGCGCGTCCATCCTGGACTACGACGATCTGCTGCTGTACTGGCATGTGATGATGTCCGAGCCACGGCTGGCCCAACATGTCGGCACCCATTTCGATCACATACTGGTGGATGAATACCAGGATACCAACAAGCTGCAGTCGGAGATCCTGCACGGGCTGAAGCCGGATGGCTCCGGACTCGTCGTGGTGGGCGATGATGCCCAGGCGATCTACTCATTCCGCGCGGCGGCCGTCGAGAACATCCTGGGATTCCCCGACCGGTTCAATCCGCGTGCCGAGATTGTCACACTGGCCCAGAACTATCGCTCCACGCAGGAAGTGCTCGACGTTTCCAACGCGCTGATGGCAGATGCACCGCGTCAACTTCGCAAGCATCTCCTCTCGACACGGGGCAAGGGCGTCCGTGCGCGCATGGTCACGGTGGACGAATTACAGACGCAGGCCGAGTTCGTCTGTACGGAAATTCTCAAGCGTCGCGAGGCGAACGTGCCCTTGCGGCGCCAGGCCGTGTTGTTCCGCAGCTCGAGCCACAGCGACGTTCTGGAAGTGGAGCTCGGCAAGCGCAAAATCCCCTACACCAAGTACGGCGGCTTGCGGTTTCTCGAGGCCGGGCACATCAAGGACCTGCTGTGCGTGCTGCGCTGGGCCGACAATCCACGCAATTCCCTGGCCGCCTTCCGCGCGCTGCAACTGCTGCAGGGCATGGGGCCGGCCAACGCCCGCAATGCGATCGAGCATCTGGCGGCGAACAACTTCGCGTTCACCACGCTCAAGACATTCGCAGCGCCCCCTGCGGCCAAGCACGGTTTCGAAAAGCTCGCGGATCTGCTGTTGTCGCTCGCTGAGCCGGGCCGCCCGTGGCCGGGCCAGCTTCACCAGGCCCGTGAGTGGTACAAGCCGCACTTCGAGCGCATCTATGAGCACTTCCATACGCGTATCGGGGACCTGGATCAGCTCGAGTTGCTGTCAGGCCAATATCCCTCGCGCGAGCGTTTCCTCACCGAGCTGACGCTCGATCCGCCGAACGCGACCAGCGATCTGGCCGGTACTCCCATGCTGGATGAGGATTACCTGATCCTCTCGACCATCCACTCGGCCAAGGGCATGGAATGGGATACGGTCTTCCTGTTGAATGTGGTGGACGGCAGCTTCCCCTCGGAGTTCGCCACCGGCAAGGCCGAGTTGATTGAAGAGGAGCGGCGCCTGTTGTATGTCGGCCTGACGCGGGCCCAGAACGACCTGCTGCTCGTGGCACCGTTGAAATTCCATCTCACCGGCCAGTCGCGCCAGGGCGATGCGCACGTCTACGGCGGCCGCAGTCGCTTCCTGACCGACAAGGTGTTGAAGACCTTGGAGGCCTCGACCTTCCAGGGCTCGAGTCTCGGTACAGTGGATGTGGCGCTGCAAACCAGCGGAGAGTCAACGCTGGATATCACCGCGCGCATGAAGGACATGTGGTAACCGCGCGGCGGGCGCCTATTTCTTCGGCTTCACGAATTTCAACGTGAAGCGGTCGCTTTCCCCGATATCCGCATACTTCTGCCGGTCCTTCTCGCCCAGCCGATAAGTCGGCGGCAAGGTCCAGACACCCTGCTCGTAATCCTTTGTGTCGCGGGCGTTCGCATTCACCTGTGATTCCCCGACGAGCTTGAAACCCTGGCCTTCGATCAGACGGATCGCGTAGTCCTCGTTCACGTAGCCACTCTTGGCTTTGGGGTCCTGCGGGACAGCAGGATTGCCGCGGTGCTCCACGACACCCAGCACTCCACCGGGCTTGAGCGCCTTGTAGAGAGTTGCAAAAGCTTGTTGGGCGTTGTCGCGCGCCATCCAGTTGTGGGTGTTTCGGAACGTCACCACCATGTCGAGCGATCCAGGCGGCACGACGTCACCGCCGTCGCTGGGGAACGTGAGCACCTCGACAGCCCCGTAAAGGTCGGTACGCGAGGCCAGTTTCTGTTGGTAGTCAGCCAGGCGCTCTGTCACGTACTTGCTCTGCGGGTCCGCGGCGATGACGGCGGCGTAGTACTTGCCGTGCTCCCGCACGAGCGGCGCAATGATCTGCGTGTACCAACCCGGTTCAGGCCAGACCTCCAGCACCCGCATCTCGGGCCGGATTCCGAAGAACAACAGTGTTTCCTTCGGATGCCGGTAGCGGTCGCGCGCGCTGTCCTGCGCCGGACGGTGCGCGCCGGCCAGAATGTTATCGAGCGCCAGAGCGGTACTCTCACGGGTGCTGGTTGTCGAGCAACTTGCGGCCAGTGCCAGCGACAGGGTCAGCGCCAGCAGGGGCGCGAGTATTTTCTTGTTCGTGCTCATGACGAGCGCGAGCCTACTATAAAAAAACCCCGTGCGATGACGGGGTGATTCGTAGCCACAGGGTCAGCCCCGCCGGAAACTCCTACCGGCGGAAAGGGCCTCCACCCGAGCGCGGTCGCTGGGGTCGCTCCTGGGCCTCGTTGACACGCAGCGGCCGGCCGTTCATCTGGAACCCGTTGAGGGCCTGGATGGCGGCCTGCGCCTCATTCGGCGCCATGTCGACGAAGCCGAAGCCCCGTGGTTTGCCGGTCTCGCGGTCGTTGATGAGCTTGACTGAATCCACCTTGCCGTGACGTTCGAACAGGGCTTGCACGTCCGCCTCGGTGGCGTTGAAGGGCAGATTGCCCACATACAGCGTCGTCATCCGAAAAGTCTCTCTCCTGTAAGCCTCGCACAGCGGGCCGATCGGCCTGCACCCGGTTCGTGCAGCTAACAACCAACACACTCGCAGCCTATAGCGGGCACGAACGCGCGCCAAAATGTTACTACCGGGGTTGGCGGGAAGCAAACAGCGCTCCGCCAAAACGCTGCGAATTAAGCGTATTGGCTGTGGTGCAGCCACTACAACAGGCGAGCGAGTTGGGAGCGGGCCTGCGCGCCTAGGGGCCCGCGGGCTCCAGGTAGGAATAGCCGTCGAGCTCGCCCTCGTAGAAGCGCTTGAGCTTCTGGGTCTCCGCGATGGTCATCCGGCCGTCCCGGATGGCTCGCTCGCAGTCGCGTGACAGGGCCGGAGCCAGCTCCGCCACGTCGTATTCCATGTACTCCAGCACCTTGTTGGCCGTGTCGCCCTTGACGATTTCCTCGATCCACCAGCCGCCCTCGTCATGCAACCGGATGTGCACGACGTGGGTGTCACCGAAGAGGTTGTGCAGGTCGCCGAGGGTTTCCTGGTAGGCGCCCACCAGGAAAGCGGCCAGGTAGTACTTCTGGCCGTCCTTCAGCTCATGCAGCTCGAGAATCCGTTTGACGTCGCGCAGCGAGACAAAGCGATCGATCTTGCCGTCCGAGTCGCACGTTATGTCAGCAAGCACTCCCGTGCGGGTGGGCCGTTCATCGAGCCGGTGGATGGGCATGATGGGGAACAGCTGATCGATGGCCCAGCTATCCGGCAGCGACTGGAAGACCGAGAAGTTGCAGAAGTAGGTGTCGGAGAGAATCGCCTCCAGGTCCTCGAGCTCCTCCGGCAACCGGTCGAGCTTGCGGCAGGCATCGCGGATGCGGGCACAGGTCGCCCAGTACAGCCGCTCGGCCAGCGCGCGGAACTCCAGCGACATCAGCCCGATGTTGAACATCTGCAGAACCTGCTCGCGCGCGGTCAGGGCGTCGTGATAACACTCGACCAGGCGTCGCTCGTTCACTGAGCGGTAGGCCACCGACAGATCCTTGACCGGTGCCGGCAGTTCCTTGTCTCCCTGGTAGTCCACGCTCTCATCACCAGTGACCTGGAATTTGTCGAGCACCGATGAGCCGAGTGCATCGAAAATCAGAACGCTGTGGTAGGCGGCTACGGCGCGTCCGGACTCACTGATGATCATGGGATGCGGGATGCCGCGCGTGTTGCACACGCTTGCGATCCGATACACCACATCGCTCGCGTATTCGTTGAGCGTGTAGTTCATCGACGAAGAGAAGTTGGTTCCGCTGCCGTCGTAGTCGACGCCGAGGCCGCCACCGACGTCGATGTATTGCAGTCCTGCACCCATCAACTTCAGTTCGGCGTAGACGTGCGCCAACTCGTTGATGGCGTCTTTGACGCGACGGATGTCCTGGAGCTGGCTCCCCGGATGGCAGTGCACGAGCTGCAGGCAGTCGAGCATGTCATGGGACTTGAGGATGTTGAACAGCTCGAGAATTTCGGTGATGAACAGTCCGAACTTCGACTTCTCGCCGGCGGAATCGCGCCAGCGGCCCGAGCCCTCGCTGAACAACTTCACGCGCACGCCGATGCGGGGGCGTACCCCGTAGGTCTGGGCGTGCTTGAGTATCAAGCCGAGCTCATCGAAATTCTCGACAACCGGAATGATCGTGCGGCCCAGCTTCGTCGCCAGCGTCACGGCCTCGATGTAGCTGTCGTCCTTGAACCCATTGCACACAATCAGGCGATCGGAGCTGTTTTCAGTCATGGCCATGACGGCCAGCAGCTCGGGCTTGGAACCGGCTTCCAGCCCGAAGCCAAACTCGCGCCCGTAGCGGTACACCTCTTCGACCACCAGGCGCTGCTGGTTCACCTTGATCGGGAACACGGCGGCGTAGCGGTTCTTGTAATCGTTCTCCGCAATCGCCTGGGCGAACGCGGTGTTCATGTGCTTGAGGCGATGCGCCAGGATGTCGGAGAAACGGACGACGACCGGCGTCGTCAGATCGCGAGCCTTCAGTCCCTCCACCACATCGTAGAGGTCGATCTCGTTGCCCGTCTGGGTGTCGGGCCGCACGACCACGTGCCCCGCATCATTGATCGAGAAGTAGCCCTTGCCCCAGGCGTTGACGAGATAGAGCTCCAGCGAATCCGCGACTTGCCACGGCTGGGCGGGGTTGTACTTGCGAGTGCCGCCGTTGCTGGCGAGTTTCGGATCTGTGGCCACGCGTGGTTTTTCCCAAAAACGCCGGACGATAGCAAAAATGTATGACGAGTAAGAGTATCAGCACTGCTCATTGTGTGATGGGTCGCGCTGCATCGCGGATCCACTCGCTCCACGAGCCAGCGTAGAGCTTTGCTCCGGTGAGGCCGGCAGTCTCCAGCGCGAGCAGATTGTGACAGGCGGTGACGCCCGAGCCGCACATGGCGATCACCTCGGATGGCGACTGACCCTGCAACGTATCCAGCCACTGGGTGCGCAGCACCTGTGCGGGCAGGAAACGCCCCTGGGCATCCAGGTTGCGGGCAAACGGGTAATTGATTGCGCCCGGCACATGACCGGCGATGGGGTCGATTGTCTCGTTTTGGCCTGCAAATCGATCCGCCCCGCGCGCATCAATCAGGGTGCGCGTGCGGGTGGCGAGCTGCCCTGTAGCGAGCAGAGCTGCCAGCTCGGCGGTTGAGACGTCAGCGCCGCGGGCGGGGCGTGCGGCAAAGGGGCGCGCTTGTCTGACACCGGGTTGTTGACTGACAGGCATCCCAGCCTGGACAGGCAGGCCTGCCTGCTGCCACGCGGCGAAGCCGCCGTTCAGGACTGCTACTCGTTCGTGTCCGAGCCAGCGCAGCAGCCACCACAACCTCGACGCGTAGGCGCCGTTATTCTGGTCGTAGGCGATGACTTGTGCGTTTTCATCCACCCCCCAACGGCTCAGTGTCGCGACAAACGCCTCCACGGAGGGCAGGGGATGCCGACCGCTGGTCGAAGTGACAAGGCCGGAAAGATCACGATCGAGATGGGCATAGAGTGCGTTCGGCACGTGTCCCTGCGCATACGCGCTGGCGCCCCAGTCGGGTCGAGTGAGGTCGAAGCGGCAGTCCACAACGACCCAATTCGGGTCAGCAGTGTGTTCTGCGAGCTTGGAAGGTTCGATCAGCGTCGTGTACATCTGGCTGGCTCCTCGAGCGCGCGGGCTCGCATCCGTAACTCTCATTTTCTGCCTTGACCTGTTGTCGCTACAATCGTCGCAGGATTTCGAGCGAGACAATGATGGCGATCGACGTTTACTGGGGAAGCGGCAGCCCCTACTCCTGGCGGGTGCTGCTGGCGCTCGAATACAAGCGGCTGGCGTATACGAGCCACGTGCTGCAGTTTTCGAAGCAGGAGCACAAATCGCCGCAGATGCTGGCGCTCAACTGGCGCGGCAAAGTTCCAGTGCTCAAGGACGGCGACTATGTGTGTTTCGAGTCGCTGGCGGTGCTGTATTACCTGGACCTGAAGTACCCGGAGCCGCCTATCTTCGGCCGCACACCCGAGGAAGCGGGCACCATCATGCGCGTGATCTGCGAGTATCAGGCGTATATAGAGCCGCACGTCATCACCATCCTCAATGCCGTGTTCGGCAAGTCGAACCTGGGCACCGAGGAGGTCACGACAGCCATGCATCACGCCGCCAGCGAAGCGCGCACCATCGAAGCGCGGCTGTCGAAATCTGACTGGGTCGTCGGAGAAAGTTTCTCCGCGGTGGACATGGTCATATTTCCCGGGTTTCAGTTGCTGCGGCGGGCGCTGGAGCGCCCGGAGGCGCGCGAGTTGGCTTCCCGCTTCCTGCCGGTGGAGGTCAATTACCCGGCGCTGGGTCGATGGGTCGAGCGCGTGGAGGCACTTCCCGGCTACGATCGCACTTATCCGCCTCATTGGCGGCGTTGAAACTGTCGTCTGTTAACGTCGGAGCATCATGAGCAATTACAAAGTCTATGTGGATTTCCCGGGACGGATATTGATCGTCGGTTTTGGCAGCATCGGGCAAGGCGTGTTGCCCCTCCTCCTGAGACACATAGGCATTGCACCGGATCGCATCACGATAGTGACGGCAGCAGACCGGGGGCGAGAGGAAGCAGAGAAATACGGCATCAAATTCGTCAAGGAAGCCCTGACACGGGAGAACCATCGCCGCATTCTGACTCCGTTGCTGGGTCGTGGAGACTTCCTGCTCAACGTGTCGGTCGAGGTTTCGAGCATTGCGCTCATCAAGCTGTGCTGGGAGCGCGGCGCGATGTATCTCGATACGTGCATCGAGCCATGGCCGGGCGGTTACACCGATCCAACCGTTCCCGCCGCGCGACGCACAAATTACGCGCTTCGCGAGGAGGCGCTGGCATTGCGCCCAGGTAATACGCGCGCGCCAACCGCCGTGGTCACTCATGGTGCCAATCCCGGCCTGGTATCGCACTTCGCCAAACAGGCCATGCTCAACATCGCGGCGGACATCGGTGTGGACGCCGGTATCCCGAAGTCGCGCGCCGAGTGGGGCGATCTCGCCCGTCAGCTCGGAATCAAGGTGATGCACATCGCCGAGCGTGACAGCCAAGTGACCCACTCACCCAAGCAGCCGGGAGAGTTCGTCAACACCTGGTCGATCGACGGGTTCGTCGGTGAGGGCTCGCAACCCAGTGAGATGGGCTGGGGCTCGCACGAGAAGAACTTCCCGCGCGACGGCAAGCGACACGATTTTGGCTGTATGGCCGCGATCTACCTGATGCAGCCGGGTGCCGGCACGCGGGTCCGTACGTGGACTCCGCGAGCAGGACACTTCCATGGGTTTTGCATCACCCATGGCGAGGCGATCTCCATGGCGGATTACTACACCGTCAGGGAAGGCCAGCAAGTTGCCTACCGGCCGACGGTGCACTACGCCTATCACCCTTGTGACTCGGCGGTTGTCTCCATCCATGAGCTGCTGGGACGTAACTACGTGCAGCAGGAGCGTCAACGCATTCTCCTGGATGAGATCGCCAGTGGCGGTATCGACGAGCTCGGAGTGCTGCTCGCCGGGCACAAGAAAAATGCGTACTGGTACGGGTCGCAACTGTCGATTGATGAGGCGCGGAAGCTTGCGCCTTACAACAATGCGACCAGCCTGCAGGTGACGGCGGCGGTGTTGTCTGGAGTGGTCTGGGCGATGGAGAACCCGAACCAGGGACTCGTCGAGCCGGACGAGATCGACTTCAGGCGGAACCTGGAGATCTGTACGCCGTACCTCGGGCCGCAAGTAGGTCAGTACACCGACTGGACGCCGTTACACGAGCGTGAGCGGTTGTTCCCCGAGGACCTCGACAAAACCGATCCCTGGCAGTTCAAGAACGTCCGGGTTCTTTGGTAGGGACGGCTGAGCCAGGCGCCGCCGCGGTGGGCGGCGCCGCGCTCGGCGGCGCCCGGTAGGTGATCTCGACAATCACAAACTTGCGCACTCCTCCGGGCAGCTCAACAGCAACTTCGTCATCCAGCGCCCTGCGCATCAGGGCACGGCCCAGCGGCGAATCCATACTGATGTAAGCGGGCGCCATGTCGAATTCGTCCGGACCGACGATCCGGTAACACGACTCGGCGCCGTCTTGCGACTCCAGCGTCACCCAGGCGCCAAAAAACACTCGCCGCGGATCTGACGGCGCTTCGTCAACAATCACCATCCCGTCCAGCCGTTTGCGCAGAAAGCGCACCCGGCTGTCGATCTCCCGCAGTCGCCGCTTTCCATAGATGTAGTCGGCGTTTTCAGAGCGGTCACCCTGGGCCGCGGCCTCGGACACGGCCTGGGTCACCTTGGGGCGTTCCCGCTTCCATAGCTCATCCAGCTCGTCCTGGAGGCGTTTGGCGCCCTCGGCAGTGATGTATTGCGAGCCTGGCTGTTGTGGGGGTCGGTAGCGTCCCATGGCATCAATCCGCTTAGATTATGGTGAATAGAATTTGACAAATCAGGACGATGTTCTGTGGGCCATTTCACGGACGACCGCGGCGCACGCCAACTACTCTTTAACCGTGGCTACCAAGTACTACACGCACTTCGTAACGGCACGCGCAAAGGCTCAAACAGCAGCTAACGCGAACGAGTGGAGTGGTGTTGTCGAGTTACGGCATCCGCTGGAACATGTGGGCGGAACGCGGGAGCTGCGAGCGCTGTTGGCGCAAAGTTTCGACCTGGATTCCGATGACATCAAGATCCTTCATTGGGCCAGGCTGCATTAGTTTCTTGCCGATATCCCCTAGCGGACTTCCTTCCCTTCATCGAAAGTCCGCATTCTGAGCCCAGGCGTCAAACCCTGGGCTTTTTTTTAATTGGCGAAAAATGCCCTTGGCATTTTTCGCGGCATTACGCGAGCCACCTGGATCGGCGCCCGGCAAAAAGCGTGGTTTTTGCCGGGGTGGTAGCGGATGGGCCCGCTGGGAGGCGTTGGCGTTCTGTTAGGCCCGCGGCACGCGCGTCGATGCTTCCTTCGCAGGCGCGGGTCAGACCTTCCGTAGCACGCGCGAAATCATCGTGTCTTCGAGGGCGGGCGGGACACGCTTGGACTCGTCGATCGCCCGATGGTGCGGCAGCAGAGTCAGGAACTCTGTGGGCGGCAGGGGCGGGCTGCAGTGATAACCCTGGTACTGGTCGCAGCCTAGCGAGCGCAGGAAGGACAGTTGCTCCGCGGTCTCCACACCCTCGGCAATCACCTTGAGGTGCAGACTGTGGGCCAATGACACGATGGCGCGGACAATCTCGGCATCGTCGCGGCTCGTGACAATTTCGCGAATGAACGAGCGATCGATTTTCAGCTTGTCCAGCGGCAACCGTCGCAGATAGCTCAAGCTCGAATACCCGGTGCCGAAGTCGTCGACCGAAATACGCAGCCCCAGATCACTCAGGCGCCGCATGATCTGCACCGAGCTCTCGGCATCCTGCATGACCGCGCTTTCGGTCAGCTCGAGCTCCAGGTAGCGCGGCTCCAACCCGGCCGCCGCCAGCGCGCCGCGTACCGTGTCGATCAAACTATCCTGTCTGAATTGCCGGGCCGACAGGTTGACGGCCATGCGCAATTGCAGACCTTCGGCTTGCCAGGCGCGCGCCTGGCGACAGGCTTCGTACAACACCCACTCGCCCAGCGGCACAATCAACCCGGTCTCCTCGGCCAGCGGAATGAATCCGCCCGGTGGAATGAGCCCGCGCTTGGGATGCCGCCAGCGGATCAGGGCCTCCGCGCTCTCGATGCGCCCGGTGGCAATGTCAACTTTGGGCTGATAGTGCAATTCGAACTGACGCTGCGCGAGGGCGTGTCGCAGGCCGCTCTCGAGCTCGAGCCGCTCGCGTGCGAACGCGTTCATGGCCGGCGCGAAGAATTGGAACGTGTTGCGGCCTTTTTTCTTCGCGTGGTACATCGCCGCATCGGCGTGTTGGAGCAGAGTCTCCGAATCAACGCCGTCATCCGGGCACAGACAGATGCCTACGCTGGGAGAAATGTGTACGTCGAGGCCCGCGAGATGCACGGGCATGGAAACCTGGCTGAGGACCTTACGCGCGACGACCTCTGCATCCTGCGGGCTGGAAACATCCTGGACGAGCAGAACGAACTCATCGCCTCCCAGCCGCGCCAGCGTATCTTCCTTGCGCAGGAGCGAGGACAGGCGGCGTGAGACTTCCTGGAGCAACTCGTCGCCGGCAATGTGGCCGAGCGAGTCATTGATGGCCTTGAAGCGATCCAGATCGACGACCAGGACGGCGAAGCGAACTTCATGGCGCGCGGCCCCCGCAATCGCTTGGCCCATCCGGTCAGCCAACAACACGCGATTCGGCAGACCCGTCAGCGCGTCATGGGTAGCCGCATGTTGCAGCTGCGCGTTGGCGTGCTCCAACATCTTGTTGTAACGGCGAACGTTTGATTCCAGGTGCGAATCGTAAACAAGCAATATGGTCGTGATCGCCAGCAGCCCGAGCGCCAACGTCGCAACGACGAGCCCCAGCCACCGACTGTCCATCCCGCTCGTGCCGAGTTCGGGACTGATGCAGTACGCGCCTGCAGCGAACTTGGACGCCGCCATGCCGGTGTAGTGCATTCCGCTGATGGCCAGTCCCATCACGAACGCGGCGCCAATGCGCAGGGTTCGCACGCGCCAGGTGTCTTCATTGCCCAGATGCGCGAACAGCCACAGCGCCACGAATGAGGCGACGACAGCAATGACGACGGAGGCGGCGACCAGGCCGGGCTCGTATTGGATCATCGGAACGACCCTGAGAGCCGTCATCCCCACGTAATGCATTCCGCAAATGCCCGCGCCCATCACGAGCGCCCCGCAGGCCATTCGCAGCAAACCGTGCCCTGCCTTTGTCGCCAGCCTCAGGGCGAAGGCGGATGTGGCGATGGCAACGCCCAGGGAGGCGAGGGTGTTCGTCAGGTCATAGGACAGGGGAATCGGCAGCGAAAAGGCCAGCATGCCAATGAAGTGCATCGACCAGATGCCCGTTCCCATGGCCACCGCGCCGCCGGCAAGCCAAAGCTGTGCCGAAGACCCCTTGGCGCGTGACACCCGCGCGGCCAGCCGCAATGCGGTGTGGGACACGGCAATGGCAACTAGTATCGACAGCAGTACGAGAGAGTAGTTATAGGTGCCCGACATGCGGCACGCGCTCCAATCCGGCGTTCCCTGCAATAGGCGGGATATCGACCATCCGCGCAGCGTGCTTGAAGACTTTCGTCGCGTCTGTGATTGAATACCCGTACCGCGCGCGAGCGTGTGACAATTCCCCGTCGCAGTGCACTGCTGATGGCGTAAGTATTTGAATCTAAAAGGAACGGTCAGGAGAATCCAATGCGTGCAGGGTCCCTTGCTTTGGTGGCATTTCTGGCCTTCGGGATCAGTGGTTGCGGCTACAACTCGCTCACACGGCAGGATGAGGAAGTGAAGGCCGCCTGGTCGGATGTAACCAACCAGTATCAGCGCCGTGCCGACCTGATCCCCAACCTGGTGAGGACGGTGAAGGGCTACGCCAACCAGGAGCAGCAGGTGCTGATCGGCGTGACCGAGGCGCGCGCCAAACAGGCAGGCTCCATCCAACTCACTCCCGAGCTGCTCAACAACCCGGACGCGTTCGCGAAGTTCCAGGCGGCACAGAACCAGTTGAGCGCTTCGCTCAAGAGCCTGTTCGCGGTGGCCGAGGCCTATCCCGACTTGAAGTCCAACGAGAACTTCCGCGATCTGCAGGTGCAGCTCGAGGGCACCGAGAACCGCATCACCATCGCCCGGCAGCGCTATATCGACACCGTGCGCGGCTTCAACACCACCGTGCGCTCATTCCCGACCAACTTGACGGCCAAGATGTTTGATTTCCAGGTGAAGCCCAATTTCACCGTGGCCAATGAGCAGGCGATTGCCGCGCCACCGACCGTCGACTTTGGCTCCCCACCCCCCGCGCCCGCCCCCAAGTGAGCTCAATGCGGCCGTGGCTGGGTTTGTTGGCGCTGGTCGCCGTGAGTCTCGCGGCGCCCGCGTTTGCACAAAATCTGCAGCCCATCCCCAAGCTCGCCGCCCGGGTCACCGACACGACCGGCACGCTGACGGCCGAGCAGCAAGCAACACTCGAGGACAAGTTGTCGGCCTTCGAGGCCCGCAAGGGCGCGCAGATCGCGCTCCTCGTGGTCCCAACGACCGAGCCCGAGGACATCGCGCAATACTCGATCCGGGTCGTCACCCAATGGATGATCGGCCGCAAGAAGGTGGAGGACGGCGCGCTGTTGCTGATCGCGAAGAATGACCGCGATCTGCGCATCGAAGTCGGCCGCGGGCTGGAGGGTGCGCTGCCGGATCTGACCGCCCACCGCATCATTTCCGAAACCATCATTCCACTGTTGCGCCAAGGTGATTTCTACGGAGGAATCAACGCGGGCCTGGATCAGATGATCCGAGTGATAGACGGCGAGCCCTTGCCCGCACCGGACCTGGGCTGGCAAGGCAACTCAGTGCGGGGCATAACCCACCTCCTGCCCTTCCTGTTCGTCGCCGTCTTCTTCGGCTCGGCCGTGTTGCGCTCGCTGTTCGGTCGTGGGTTCGGGGCGCTGATTGCCGGCGCGGCCACCGGCGTAGTGGTGTTTCTCGTCGGGCAGGCACTGTTCATTGCATTGGTCGCCGCCGTGATTGGCTTTCTGTTTGCGCTGATCTCCGGCTTCTCCGGCGGCGGCCTGTGGTCGAGCCATCCGCGCTCGGGTGGCTGGGGCGGCGGGTTTGGCGGTTGGGGCGGTGGCGGTGGATTTTCCGGAGGCGGGGGATTCAGTGGCGGCGGTGGTGGCTTCAACGGAGGCGGTGCTTCCGGCCGTTGGTAAGGTGATCGCATGAGTCCCGTCCGGTTCCTGCGTCATCTGTTCTCCACCCGCTGGGTCACGCGGCAGCGTTTCACGCCCAAGGTGCTGGGCGATATCGAGGCGGCCATCCGCGATGCGGAAACTCTGCACGAGGGCGAAATCCGCTTCGTGGTCGAGAGTGCGCTAGACCTCGTCGAGCTTTTGCAGGACGTCGCACCGCGACGCCGCGCGATGCAGGTGTTCGGTCAGCTCGGCGTGTGGGACACCGCGCAAAACAACGGTGTGCTCATCTATCTGCTGCTCGCGGATCGCATTGTGGAAATTGTCGCCGATCGGGGAATTGCGACCCGTATCGGCCAGTCTGAATGGGAGGCCGTGTGCCGCGAGATGGAGCGCCACTATCATGACGGCCGGTTCGGCGAAGGATCGGTGGCGGGAGTCCGGGGCGTCGGCCGTTTACTGTCCAAGCACTTCCCGGGACGACGGGCCGGTCCCGATGAGCTCCCCAATCAGCCCGTCCTGCTGTAGCGTGCCATAATCCCCAGACCATGAAGCTCGTATCCACTGCGCTCCGCGCGACTGCCGCGGCGGCTTTCTGCACTCTGATTGTCGCCTGTTCCCTGTTCAAGGAGCGGGCCAAAGAGCCACCTGCCCCCCCACCACCGCCTCCGGCGCCGGTGGAAGCACCTCCAACTGAGACTCAGCGCTTCGAGCTGTCCGCGGACCAGGACATCGTGGGCCTGGTCCAGCTCACGACGACGACGAAGGATGACACGCTCACCGATATCGCGCGTCGCTTCAACATCGGCTACGAGGAGATCCTGCGGGCCAACCCGAAGGTCGATCCGTGGCTGCCGGGTGCGGACAAGGAGATTGTCGTCCCCACCGAATTCATCCTGCCCAACGCGCCCCGGGAAGGCGTTGTGGTCAACATTGCCGCCATGCGCCTGTTCTACTTTCCGGCTCACAAGAAGGGTGAGCCGCAGGTGGTCATCACGCATCCCATCGGCATCGGCAAGGTCGGTTGGAAGACACCGGAAGGCGTGACCAAGATCGTCCGGCGGCAGAAGGATCCGACCTGGCGCGTGCCCGTCTCGGTGCTGAAGGAGCACAAGGAGAACGGCGAGATTCTCGACAGGGTCATTGGCCCGGGCCCCGAGAACCCGCTCGGCCGGCACGCCTTCTACCTGGACTGGCCCAGCTACCTCATCCACGGAACCAACAAGCCGGCGGGCGTGGGATTGCGCTCCAGCCATGGCTGCATCCGCCTGTATCCCGAAGACATCGCACAGCTTTTCGAGATGGTGCCGGTAGGCACACAGGTGCGGGTCGTGAACCAGCCGTTCGTCTTCGGTTGGAAGGACGGCCAGCTCTACATGCAGGCTTTCGATGTGCTCGAGGATGATCCGCGCGACTGGAAGAAGGCGCAGAAGAAGCTGATCACCAAGTCGCTGGCCGCCACGCTGCAGAAACAGCTCAAGAGCCGCAATGAGCAGCTCAACTGGGAGCTGCTGTCAGCCCAGTCCCACACCCCGCGCGGGGTGCCCGTGCCGATCTCGCGGCCGGACGGCAGTCTCGAAGAGGTACTGGCCTCGGCCATCAAGGTACAGAACCGCATCCCGGAAGGCTCGACGTGGGATGGTACGACTGACCTCCCCATGGACGAAGGTACATTCCGCCAAGTGATTTCTGACATGCAGCCGCCGGATCCGGGTGCGGCCGCGCCGGGTCCGCCCGGCACGAAGGGTGATCCCGCGCTGACCCGCCCGGCGGGCAATGGCCAACGCGATCCGGCGCTGAACAAGCCCGCGGGTGAAGAGGGTGGGCCGGGCACAGAGGATAAGTCGAATTAAATGGCTGCGTTAACGGAGTGGTTGCAAATCATGCTCGGAGAGATTGCCCGTAAGCGGGAGGATCTCGAGCGCGCGCGCGAAGAAGAAGCAAAGCGGGATACTGAAAAGCGTGTTGATCCCGCGCAATCTGCACAACCTGAGCCAATACAGCGCGCTTCCTAACGCTGAATCTGACGACTCGCTAGAACGCCTATGCTACAGTTCCCCGCGCCGCATCAGGGGATAACAAGTTGGCGCCGGCTGATAGCCGAACGTCCGGTCTCGAAGACGTAACCAAAGAACGAACGCTCCACGCGATTGGACGCGTGCCGACCGGTGTTGCTGCGTTTGTTGGTCGCACCCTGAAGGGACCGGTCAACCGACCTGTTGCGATCTCCAGCTTTTCCGATTTTCAACACATCTTCGGCGGCCTGTGGCAGCCCTCGCCGCTGTCCTACGCCGTCGATCATTTTTTTGAGAACGGCGGGCGTCGTGCATTCGTCGTACGGGTGACCAACGGTGCCCGACCGCCCACGGTCGGTCTGCCTGCCGGGTCATCGAATCTGCGGCTCATCGGCGTCAACCCGGGGTCGCGCGAGTTTCTGCGGGCGTCCGTGGACTACGATGGCATTTCTGAGAAGGACACGGACACCTTCAACCTGGTGCTGCAGAGGGTTCGCTCGGCGGGCTCTGAGCTGATCGAAGACCAGGAGATCTTCCGCCGAGTATCGGTGCTCAGTCAGTCCGGCCGCTTCGTGACCGACGTGCTGCTGGAATCGAACCTGGCGCGTGTCCAGGGACCCGTGCCGGTCAAGCGGCCCGAGCGCTCGGCTACTGGTGGCAGCCGCTCCTCGATTGGTTACGCGGTGTCCAATCCCGATGGCGACGACGGCGCGCCGCTAACTGACTACGACATCATAGGTTCCGCGGTCGACAAGACCGGCATGTTCGCGCTGGATGCCACGCCTACCTTCAACCTGCTGTGTATTCCGCCGCTTGCGCGCGAGCACGATGTGGGCCTGAGCTCCTTGCTGGTGGCGGCGAAGTTCTGCCGCGAACGGCACGCGATCCTGCTTGTGGATCCGCCGTCGAGCTGGATCTCACCTCGAGCGGCGCTCGAGGCGCTGCGCAATTGGCCCTTCCGAAGTGGCAACGCGGTCATGTATTTCCCGCGTGTTCAGTCGTTTGATCGCCTGCGCGGGCGGGCGGAGACGTTCGCTTCCTGCGGCGCGGCTGCCGGGATGATTGCCCGGTCGGACGAGACCTCGCCCGTGTGGTCAGCTACGGAGACTGAGGAATCGTTTTTGAGGCCGGGGTTGCGGCCGGCGGCTGTTGTATCGGACGCCGAGCGAGTAAGACTGTCGCAGGCAGGAGTGAATACGCTGGTTTCGTCGCGTTCGAGTGTTCGACAGCGGTTGAGTCCGCGGACACTTGCTGCGGGCGGCGTTGGGGCGTCTGACTGGAAGTACTTGTCGGCGCGCAGGCTCGCGCTATTTGTTGCATCCAGCGTCGAGCAAGGGACGCGATGGGTTTTGATGGAGCCAAACATTCCGTCCACGTGGGAGCGCGCTCGTGCGTTGATCGACGAGTTTCTGGGAGCGCTGGCCGAGCAGGGCGCATTCGTGGGGACGTCGCCTGATGAGAGTCATTTCGCCATTGCCGATGACCGGGTCAATCGTCAGGAGAGCGTGGCCGAAGGCAAGTTCAATCTCTTGTACGGGTTTGCTACGAGCAAACCTGGTGAGTTCGATACATGGATGGTGACGCATCACCCAGCGTCCAGCCGGGTCCGACCCGTGTCAGTCAATCGGATGACTACCTCTCGACATCGAGTCGAGTGGGAGATTGAGACGGCCATTCTTCGCGGCTGACTACTCCGCCCCGCCGTAGCCTCCGCCCCCGGGCGTCTCAATGGTGAGTACGTCGCCGGGTGCGACATCGAAACGCGCTGTTGCCCCCAAAGTCTCAACCTCTCCCGACACACGCAGTATCGACCCGCCTCCTGGGGCGCCAGCATCTGCGCCTTTGAGGCCGAATGGAGCGATGCGACGGTGATTGGCCAACAGGGCTCCTGACATCGGAGCACGGAACTCCAGCCGCCTGACTGTTCCGTCACCGCCACGGTGCAGACCTTGGCCCCCGGTGCCCTTGCGGATGGAGAACTCACGGACCAGCACCGGGAACTTCGACTCCAGGATTTCCGGATCGGTGAGTCGCGAGTTGGTCATGTGAGTCTGGACGGCATCGCAGCCGTCGAAATCAGGGCCCGCACCAGCGCCGCCCGCAATCGTCTCGTAGTACTGCAATCGGCTGTCGCCAAATGTCAGATTGTTCATCGTCCCCTGGGAGGCCGCGAGCACTCCGAGTGCGCCATACAGCGCATCCACGATGCATTGCGAAGTCTCGACGTTGCCGGCCGCGACCGCGGCCGGAGGCGAGGGGTCCAACATTGAGCCGGGAGGAATGATGACTTCCAACGGCTCGAGGCAGCCTTCGTTGAGCGGAATGGGTCGGTCGATCAGGGTGCGGAAGACGTAGAGCACGGCTGCGAGACACACCGCGCGGGGTGCGTTGAAGTTGTGCGGGTCTTGCGGGGAGGTGCCCGTGAAATCGATCCGTGCGGACTTGCGGGCGTGATCGATATCGATGCGGACCGCAATGACCTGGCCACTATCCAATTCGTAGCGAAATTGGCCCGGTTGGAGATGGTTGATGGCGTTGCGGACGCTGGTGGCGGCGTTGTCTTGCACATGGCGCATATAACCGCGCACCACCGGCAGGGTGTGGCGTTGCACGGCGCGTTCGATTTCCATAATTCCGCGTGCGTTCGCCGCGAGTTGCGCCTGCAGGTCTGCGACATTCTGGTCCGGATTGCGTGCGGGGTAGCGCGCTGACGCCAGTGCATTGCGTAGCTCGGCCTCTCGCAGGGTGCCCGCGACGACGAGCGGAAAGCGTTCGAAGAGGACGCCTTCCTCTTCAATGGATTTGCTGAAGGGCGGCATGGAGCCGGGTGTCGTGCCGCCGATGTCGGCGTGGTGGGCGCGGGAGGCGACAAAGAAGTCAGCGCGCGCAGCCGCCGCGTCGGGCGGCGTTGGCGCCGTCATGAACACCGGCGTCACCACGGTCATATCAGGCAGATGAGTACCTCCATGGTACGGGCTGTTGACCAGCCACGAGTCACCCGGTCTCATGACAGCGCCATCAATGACCGCGCGCACGCTCGCGCCCATCGAGCCCAGGTGCACGGGCATATGGGGCGCATTGGCAACCAATCCGCCATCCGCATCAAAAAGAGCACACGAGTAGTCGAGGCGCTCTTTGATGTTGACGGACTGCGCGGTCGCTTTGAGCACTTCACCCATTTGTTCGGCAATGTGCATGAAGAGGTTGTTGAAGATTTCGATGCGGGCCGGATCGGGACCGGTGGACACGGACGCTTGTGTGGGTGTCGCCGCAGCAGACGAGCGTGCAGTCGCCACCGCCGCGACCGGCGCTGCCAACAGCAGTTCACCACCAGGCAGGCGCCGCGCCGTCCAGCCACGCTCCAGCACCACTGTTGAATTGGGCTCCACGATCAGCGCGGGACCCGTGAGTTCGGCTGTCAATGCCGCGCTTCGGACCAGTGGTACGTCCACCCAGGACCCAAACCACGCACGCACCGACGAAGGTAGCGCATCTCCGGGCACAGGCTCTGGCATGCGCAACGAGATAGGATCGATCGATGCCATGCGCGCCTCGACGCGCACCGCTTCAATGACGACGCTCCGCGCGGCTGCGGCAAACCCGAAGCGCTTGAGATGGGTTGCGGAGAAGGCAGCGAGCACATCGTCGTAGGACGAGACCGGCACGGACAAACTCGTTTCGCTGTCGCCCGCGCGTAGCTCCAGCCAATGTTCGACGCTGATGGGCAATGCCGTGGCGGCATTGGCCAGCTCATCGCGAGCCTGCCCCTCCAGCTCGCGCAATCTTTCCTCAGCAGCACCAATGGCTGCTGAAGTTAGAGCAAGCCGCAGGCTGGCGCGTCGCATGGCGAGGCGGTCCGCCACGCCAATTCCGAAGGCGGACAGCACGCTGGCCAGCGGATGAATCAAGACTCGTTGCATGCCTGCCGCTCTGGCGACCCGGCAGGCGTGTTGGCCCGCGGCGCCGCCAAAACAAAACAACGTGAACTCGGCGGCATCGAGTCCCTGCCGCGTTGAAACCTGGCGGATGGCGTTGGCCATGGCCTCGACTGCGACGTTGAGGAACGACTCCGCAAGCGGCTCGATTTGCGAACCTTCGGCCACCCCCACCGCCAAGTCAGCAAACTTAGCCCTCACAACTTCCGTGTCGATGCGCGCGCGACCATCCCGTCCGAAAACCGACGGAAGCGTGTCAGGCCGTAGATGTCCCAACAGCACCTGGACATCCGTCAGCGTCAGAGGTCCGTCGCGCCCGTAACAGGCCGGGCCTGGCTCGGCCCCAGCCGAGTCCGGCCCCGCGGCAAACCGTCCGTCCGCAAAATGCAAAATCGACCCACCACCCGCCGCAATTGTATGTACATCCAGCATCGGGCTCTGCAGCCGCACGCCGGCGATGATGTGTTCGAAGCGACGTGGCAGCTCGCCATCAAGAAGCGACACGTCAGTGGACGTACCGCCCATGTCGAAACCTACCAAACGCGGGATGCCCAGACGGCGCCCGATCCACTGCATGCCAATGAGGCCACCCGCGGGCCCGGACAGCACGCTCGACATCGCGTGAAACGTATCCGCCGCTGCAAGTCCGCCATTACTTTGCATCAGCTCGAGCCGCGCGCCACGGTCTAGGTTATGCAGCTCTTGCTGAAGCCCAGAGACGTACCGTCGCAGGGGAAGAGCGAGATACGCATTGAGTACTGTAGTGTCACCTCGTGCGACATAACGCACGAGCGGAGAAAGCTCGTGAGAGACCGAAACCTCTTCAAATCCGAGCGAGCGGGCGATGGCGGCGGCTTCGCGCTCGTGTTGCGGAAACTGCCATCCGTGCATGAGGACGATGGCAACCGTTCGTAGTCCTGCGTCGCGGGCTCTCTGCAAATCAGTGCGCAGGGCTGTCGCATCCAAGGGTGTCAGCGTGGCGCCCGTGGCATCTATGCGTTCAGACGTCTCCACGACCGATGAGTACAGGCGATCCGACAGCACAATGTGACGCGCGAAGATGTCGGGTCGGTTCTGGTAGCCAATCCGCAGGCCGTCCGCGAATCCCTTCGTGGTCACCAGGAGGACAGATTCGCCCTTGCGCTCCAGCAGCGCATTGGTGGCGACCGTGGTCCCCACTTTGACGGCCTGCACCCGGGACACCTCGGAGGACGAAAGAATCTCGCGCGCACCCCTGATTCCAGGGTCCTGCGCCCCGCCCAGTTGCGACAGGACCTTGCGCACATGGAGTTGTCCGCTCGGGGAAACCCCGATCACATCCGTGAATGTTCCGCCGCGGTCTATCCAGAACTGCCAGCCGGGGGTCATTTATTTCGAATCCGTAGAGTCATCTTGGCGTCGGAATTGCATTGCCTGCATTATTCTCGCACCCTCGACACCGCTTCCAAGGACAGCGGGGGAGAAAATGATGCAGGCAACCGGAACCTCGCACCAGTCGCTCCAGGCGATCTGGAAAGCCGTCCGCGCCATTCCGCGCGGTCAGGTTTCATCATATGGGGCCGTCGCCAAGCGCGCCGGCTTGCCCGGGCGCGCGCGGCTGGTGGGGCGTGCGCTCAAAGTCGCACCGAGTGGAATGGATCTACCCTGGCATCGTGTAGTTGGCGCGGGTGGCCGGATCGTGTTTCCCCCGGATTCGCGTGGGTTCTCGGAGCAACGTAAGCGACTGCGAGCCGAAGGCGTCGAGATTTCGCGGGGTCGGGTAATCAGTGAGGCCGCCAGCCTGGATGAATTGTTGTGGAAGCGCCCGTAGTCAATCGACATGTAGTTTTTTCCCACGGGCAGGAGAGCGGCCCGTGGGGACGGAAGATTTCCGCGTTGGCCGAGGTGGCTCGCAGTGAAGGCTACGAGTCGCACTCCGTGGACTATCGTGGCATTGACGAGCCGCGGGCGCGCGTTGCAAAGCTCGTCGACTTCTGCAAGGAGTTGTCGGGCGACCTGGTGCTAGTCGGGTCAAGCATGGGCGGTTACGTTGCAGTAGCATCTGCCTCGCTTTTGCATGCCCGAGGTGTGTTTTTGATGGCTCCCGCGCTGTACATGGAAGGACTGCCCGAGTTGCGGCCAGGCATCCTCGATTGCCCCGCGTCCATCGTCCATGGTTGGCTGGATGACGTCGTACCCGTTGAGCACAGCGTGCGATTTGCGCAGAGCTATCGCGCAGCGCTGCACCTCGTGGACGGCGATCATCGTCTGCACAACCAGATCCGCGTTATCCAATATCTCTTCGAATACTTTCTGATTGCACTCGACCTGCCGGCCATTGCGTTTCAGTAAATGGATCGAGCGCGTAGTTGGCTGTTACGGCGGCTGCTCGCACTCTGGGTGCGATTCAAGGTTCGACCCGACGAGGCCGTGTCACACGTCCGGGACCGGGACAAGCCGGTCTGCTACGTGCTGGAGAGCCGGAGTGCTATTGATCTAGCCGTTCTCCAGAACGCCTGTGTGAAGCTGAAGTTGCCTCGCCCCCAGAAGCGTCTGTTGCCGAAGGCGAAAGATCTGCGTTCGTGCTTCTACCTCAGCCGGCCGCGCGGGTTTTGGGATGAGCGCATTGATCGGCGTCCACCGGCCCAACTGCAAGAGATGATTGCCGCGTTGGGTGCTGATCCTCTGATTGATATTGAGCTTGTCCCGGTCGCTGTTTACTGGGGGCGGGCGCCACAGAAGGAAGCTTCGTGGTTCCGGTTGTTGTTCGTCGAGGATTGGGCGATCACGACGCGAGCACGCAAGTTCATGCAAGTGCTCTTCAACGGACGCAATGCGCTCATCGAGTTCGACGAGCCGCTGTCGCTGCGTACTCTGATGGGCGAAGACGCTGGCTCGGCAGTGCGCGGGCGTCGCGTTGCGCGAGCCTTGCGAACCCTGTATGCCAAGCAGCGCGCTGCGCGTATAGGTCCAGACCTTTCGCATCGACGGACCATAGTCAATCGAGTCTTGCGCACTCGTGCTGTGAGGGCGGTTGTTGCGCAGGAAATGCGCGAGAAAAAGATCACGCGCCGACAAGCGATGCTCAAGGCGCGTCAGTTCGCGGAGGAAATTGCCGCCAACTATTCGCACGCGTTCATTCGTTTCATGGAAGCGTCCCTGGCACGATTGTGGAATCGCCTCTACGACGGTGTCGTCTTTGAGCATGTAGAGACGTTGGAGCAAACCGCGGAAGGCAACGAAGTCGTCTATGTGCCTTGCCACCGCAGTCATATGGACTACCTCCTGCTCTCGTACGCGATCTACGTCCACGGATATGCCATCCCGCACATCGCCGCGGGTATCAACCTAAACCTCCCCATCGTTGGACGATTTCTTCGCAAGGGAGGCGCCTTCTTCATCCGCCGTAGCTTCCGCGGCAATGCTCTCTATACCGTTGTTTTCATGAAGTACCTCGCGGCCATCATGGCCCGCGGCCATTCGATTGAATACTTCATCGAGGGCGGCAGAAGTCGAACGGGGCGTCTGTTGCAGCCGAAGACCGGAATGTTGTCAATGACGGTGAGAAGCTTTCTGCGCGACCCGGCGCGTCCCATCGTATTCATACCCGTGTACTTCGGTTACGAGCGGATCGTTGAGGGCGCGACCTACATCGGAGAGTTGTCAGGCAAGCCCAAAGAGAAGGAAAGCGTCTTTGGCCTGATCCGCACCTTGCGGAAGCTGCGGGAAAAATTCGGCAAGGTGCACGTCAATCTCGGTGAGCCCATCAAGCTGGTGGATGTGCTCGATCGGTATGACGCCGAATGGCGTACCCGCGTTGTGGAGGACGATACGCGTATCCCTTGGGTCGGGGCTGCCGTAGACGACCTGGCCTCCACCATCATGCGGCATATCAACGCGGCCGCGGCGGTGACACCAATAAACTTGCTGGCGATCACACTGCTGGCGACGCCGAGGCTGGCGTTGCCGAAGGCGGAACTGCTGCGACAGATGGACCTGTACCGGGAGTTGCTGCGCAGTTTCCCCTACAGCGATCGGGTGACCGTCACCGCGATGTCGGCACCAGAGATCCTGGCGTATGGCGAGTCAATGAAAGCGGTGTCCCGGGAAGCGCATCAGTTGGGTGATATCGTCCGGATGAGCGATGAAAGCGCCGTCCTTGCGACGTACTACCGGAACAATATTCTGCACTTGTTTGCCATGCCATCCCTGGTGGCCTGCGCGTTCGTCAGCAACGCTGTCGTTCGTACAGACGATATTCAACGTCTGGCTTGGCGCATTTATCCTTACATTGCGGCCGAGCTGTTTCTGCGGTGGAACGAGACGGAATTGGCCGAGGTCGTCATGGGCGTGTTGACCTGTTTGGAACAACAGGAATTGATCGAGGCCAATGAGGGGCGCACTGAGTGGCGCAGACCTCCACCCGCGTCCGAAAAGGCGATGCAGTTATCCCTGCTTGCCCAGGCGACCATTCAGACAATCGAACGATACTACCTGGCCATAGCGCAATTGGTGAAGGCGGGGAGCGGGAAGATCACGCAGGTTGCCCTGGAGGAGCGCTGTCAGCTTACGGCGCAGCGCATGGTCATGCTGTACGGGTTGAACTCGCCGGAGTTTTTCGACCGCACCATGTTCGAGAACTTCATTGACCTGTTGCGCTCACGGGGCGTGATACGTCTGTCGAGCACCGGGAAGCTGGAATTTGACGAGGTGCTGATGCGTGTGGCCGCGGACGCGCAATTCGTGCTCAGCGAGCAGATTCGCCACAGCATCCTGCAGGTTACACACAGCTAACACGTGCCATAATGAGCCACTTAGGGATAAGTGGGGGCTGAATAATGAGTACGGAACGTACCCGTCGCCTACTTGCGACGTTGGTCGTGACCGGCCTGTCGGTGTGGTGCCTGCAGACTGCACAGGCCGTAGGGATACAGCTCGGGGAGCTCAACGGAAGCTGGGATACCACGATCGCGTACGGTCAGTCCTGGCGTGTCGCCAATCCCGATTGCCGACTCATTGCAACCGCGGACGGCGGCTGCGGTCGCTCACCCAACATTGACGATGGTGATCTCAACTATCTGGGCAAGGCGGTCTTCAGCAAGTCGCTCAGCGCCGTCACCGAACTTTCGCTGAATTACAAAGACTTCGGAGTGTTCGCGCGTGCCTCCGCGCTACACGATTTCAACGTAATCAACGGCGATACAGATCGAACACCCATCTCTGCCGAGGCTCGGAACCTCGTCGGCAGCTATACGCGCATGCTCGATGCCTTTGGTTACTGGCGATTTCACCTTGGAACCATGCCATCGGAGTTGCGCCTCGGTAAGCAGGTTGTGAGTTGGGGCGAGAGCACCTTTATTCAGGGCGGCCTGAACACCGTCAACCATTTCGACGTTTCGGCCTTGCGCACGCCGGGCTCAGAGTTGAAACAGGCCCTGTTGCCGGACCAGATGGCGCTGTTCAACGTGCAATTCAACGATCGCCTCAGTGCTCAATTCCTGTACCTGTTCAAGTGGCACCAGACGCAACCCGAGCCGGACGGCTCGTATTTCAGCACCAATGACGCGGCGACCCCCGCGGGTCGCAATGTGGTGCTCAATTTTGGCGAGTTCTCCGACCTGGGTGTCGATTACCGGCCCCTGGGAGGGCCCTTCATTGCCAACTTCCAGCAGATTGGGCGCACAGCCGACCGGCAGCCGCCCGACTCGGGGCAATATGGCCTGAACTTCAAGCTCTACCTGCCGAATTTCAGCAACGGCACGGAGCTCGGACTGTACTTCCTCAACTATCACAGCCGGTTGCCGGTCGTTTCATTCCGGACGGGCACCCAGGCGGGTGTGGGCAACGCGTTCGGCGCACTGACCGCGATAGGTGGTGCCGCTCAAGCGCTCGCGGCTGGCCTGCCCTATGCGGCGGCCGTGGCAACCGGTGCACAGGCCGGAATCGCCGCGGCAGCCAAAACGGGCGGGGCTCTCAGCGCAACAACAGCACAACAGTACGCCACTGTGGGTGCCAACACGCTGCTTGCAGGTGGCAATGTCACTGCGCAGGCCACCAACATTGCGACCAGCGAATATGCCCGGACAGCGGGCTACTTCGAAGAGTATCCGCAAAACATCAAGATGCTGGGCGCCTCGTTCAATACCCAACTGCAAAAGACGGGTATTGCCTTGCAGGGTGAGCTCACCTATCGCCATGGTGTGCCATTGCAGCTCGATGATGTCGAGCTGGTGTATGCCACGCTGACGCCCTTTGAGGGTGGAATTGCGCAGTTGCGAGGTACGCCGCTGCCGCCGACCTGTCTGCCGGGAGCGGGCGCCACGCTGTCACGCTGCAATCAGATTGGCGCGTTTGGTGTCGGCCAGGAAGTCAGAGGCTGGAATCTGTACGACACGTACCAGGCGCAATTCACCGCCACCAAATCAGTAGCCAACATCCTGAAGGCCGCGCAGCTCGTACTGCTCTTCGAGAGTGCAGTGGACTGGATCCCCGGCCTGCCCGACAAGCTGAGCGGCGGCCCGAACGGCCAGGGATTACGCCTGGACGGGCCCGGCACCAATGTCAGTGGCAATGTACCGCTCGCGGGATTCCAACTCGGGGACGTGGAGCCCGGCAACCGCTTCCCGACCCGGGCCTCCTGGGGTTACGTTCTCGCGGGCCGGTTGGAGTATCCGAGCCTGCTCGGTGCGTGGAACATTCTCCCGCACTTCTCGTGGGCCCACGATGTGACAGGCACCTCTCCCGGGCCGGGAGGCAATTTTGTCCAGGGGCGGTATGCGGCAACGGTGGGGGTGGCGGCGAATCGGCAATCGAAGACCGAGCTCACCCTGGACTACACCAACTTCGGTGGTGCCGGACAATACAACCTGCTGAACGATCGGGACTTCGTGTCCGCCAGCGTCAAGTACTCGTTCTGAGGGGGAGGGGTAGCATGGTCAAAGGAGCTCTTTTCGCGGCCGGCCTGGCGGCCGCACTCATGGCCGCCTCACCCGGCTGGTGCGCGCTCAGCGCGCAGGAAGCCGCGCGCCTCGGCGCGGATCTGACTCCCATGGGCGCCGAGAAGGCGGGCAATGCGGACGGCTCGATCCCGGAATGGACCGGTGGGATCAAGTCGCCGGCGGACGCGGGATTTCCGAACTATAAAAGTGGCGAGCGTCATCCGGACCCGTTTGCCGCCGACAAGCCTCTGTTCACCATCACGCCGGCCAACATGGGCCAGTACGCCGCGAAGCTCACCGAAGGGCACAAGAAGCTCCTGCAGACCTATCCCGACTACAAGCTGCTCGTGTATCCAACACATCGGAGCGCCGCGTATCCGCAACGGATCTATGATGCGACCAAGCGGATTGCGATGACAGCCAACCTGGCGCCTGGCGGAAATGGCGTGACCGGCGCGGCGGAGGGCATCCCGTTTCCCATCCCGAAACAGGGGGTGGAGGTTTTCTGGAATCATGTGTTGCGATTCCGGGCCGCCACCGTCCAGCACACCTATGGGCAGGCGCCCGTGCTGCCGAACGGCAGCTACAACATGGTGAAGCTCAAGGAGGATACGCTGATCCAGTACTCGCAGCCGGGCATGACGGAGGCGGGTCTGAATAACATCATTGCGTTCTTCATCCAGGAGACCATACAACCCGCGCGCCTGGCTGGAGAGATCCTGCTGGTGCAGGAAACGCTCGATCAGTCCAAGGACAAACGTAAGGCCTGGATCTACAACCCGGGCCAGCGGCGCGTGCGTCGCGCACCGGATGTGGCCTTCGACAATCCGGGCACCAACGCGGAGAACCTGCGCACCTCCGACCAGCTCGACATGTACAACGGCAGTCCGGAGCGCTATGACTGGAAGCTGCTGGGCAAGCAGGAGATGTACGTCCCTTACAACTCCTACAAGCTGCACGGCGATTCCATCAAGTACACCGACATCCTGAAGAAGAACCACATCAACCAGGATCTGGCCCGCTACGAGCTGCATCGCGTGTGGGTGGTCGACTCGACTCTCAAGCCCGGTGCGAGCCACGTCTACAGCCGGCGTACCCTGTATGTCGATGAGGATTCCTGGCAGATTCTCGCGGTGGACTGCTATGACAGCCGTGGACGGTTGTACCGCGTCCAGGAAGGGCATGCCCTGAACTACTACGAGCTGCCGAATCTCTGGACGACACTGGAGCTCGTCATGGACTTGTCCAACGGGGGGTATCTCGCGATGGGACTGCAGAACGAGGAGCCCAGGTCGTATGACTTTTCAATCAAGCGTACGCCGGCCGATTATCAGCCTAGCGTTCTGCAGATGAGAGGGGTCCGATAGAAGCTCGACGGCACCATGTAGCGTTGTTGGCGGCGTGGGCGATGATCGTCGCGCTGCCTGTAACGGCGCAGCGGGCACCTTCCTTTGCTCAGCATGTCCGGCTCGTCTCACGCTCACTGCTCCTCGATATCGCTGCTGCCGGTCGGCGTTTGGTTGCGGTCGGAGAGAGGGGCAGTGTTCTTCTGAGTGATGATCGTGGTCAGACTTGGGCACAGGCGACCAGCGTGCCGACTCAGGCGCTGCTGACCGGGGTTTGTTTCGGAGACCCGCAACACGGCGTTGCCGTGGGTCACGATGAAGTCATTTTGACCACATCGGACGCCGGCCGTACGTGGTCGCTTGCCCACTTTGCTCCGGAGGCTCAACAGCCGTTGCTCGATGTGGCTTGCGTTGGCGGTGGGCGCGTGATCGCCGTTGGCGCATATGGCGCGTATTTCACCAGCCTGGATGGCGGGGTTACGTGGGTGCAAAGGAAGTTGGACCACGACTTCCACCTCAACAAGATCGTTGCCGCCTCCACGACGCGGCTTTACATCGCCGCCGAGAGCGGCCACTTGTATCGCTCGGATGATGCAGGCGATAGTTGGCGTGAGTTGCCATCACCATACGAAGGGTCATTCTTCGGCGTGACGCCGTTGAAAGGCGATGTCGTGTTGGCCTGCGGATTGCGCGGAAACCTGTTTCGATCCGAGGACGCCGGTGCCAGTTGGCACAAGATCGACAGCGGAACGCAGGCGCTGCTGAACAATCTGGTAAGACTCGAAGCGGCGGTGGGATCGGCGGCAGCCACCCAGGTGGCGGCAGCCACCCAGGTGGCGGCAGCTACCCAGGTAGTGGCAGCCGTCGGCCTGTCCGGAGTCGTGCTCGTGAGCCACGATGACGGTCAGTCGTTCGCTGTGCAGCAGCAGCCGGATCGCAAGGGGCTGTCCGCCGCCGCGGATGTCGGTGACGATACGTTGGTGGTGGTTGGTGAAGGAGGGGCCCGGCTCATCAAGTTGGCGCCGGCGGGCGCGGCGCCATGAGCGACGCCGGCTCCATGGGCACCGGCAGCGATCGGCACGCGAGCGAACGCACCCTCACAGCCCGTCTCGAGCATTTCATTTTCGGCCACCGCGTCCGGATCCTGATCTCGTTCCTGGCCGTTACGATCGCTTTGCTGATCGTTGGCTGGCACGGACTACGCATCGACGCCTCGTTCACCAAGCAACTCCCGGTTCAACATGAGTACATGCGCACCTACCTGCGCGAGGATGTCACGGAGTTTCGCGGCGCGAACCGGATTCTGATCGCCGTCATCGCACGCGACGGCAACATGTTCACGCCGGCTTTCTTCGACGCGCTGCGCCGGGCCACCGACGAAGTCGCGGTGCTGGACGGCATCGACCGGGGCCGGGTGCAGTCGTTGTTCACGCCCAATGTGCGCTATCTCGAAGTTGTCGAGGATGGAATCGAGGCCGGGAATGTCGTGCCGGCCAATTTCCAACCCACACCGGCGGCGCTCGCCCGGGTCAGGGACAATATTCTCAAGGCGGGGATTGTGGGGCGTTTGGTTGCCAACGATTTCTCGGGCGCGCTGATCAGCGCCGTCGTCCTCGAGCAGGATGCGAATGGCCGGCCGGTCGATCCCATTCGCGTGGCCCGGCAACTCGAAACCACCGTGCGCGATCGCATTCAAAGTCCCGCAGTGGACGTGCGCATGATCGGGTTTTCAAAAGTCGTGGCCGACATAGCGGCGGGCGCTCTCGCGGTCATTCTCTTTGCCGCCGTGACACTGATTCTGACGCTGCTGGCTGTCTGGATCTATTGCCAATCCTGGCGCATCGCTCTCATCCCGGTCGGCTGCTCGGCGATTGCCGTCATCTGGCAGTTGGGGCTGCTGGTTGTGTTGGGTTATGGAATAGACCCGTTGGGATTGCTGGTGCCCTTCCTGATCTTCGCCATCGGAGTCAGTCACGGTGTGCAGAAGATCAGCGCCATCGGCGCTGCGGCGCTCGCGGGCCTGGACAGTATGGGCGCCGCGCGGCGCACATTCCGTCAGCTACTCGTGCCGGCCGTCATTGCGCTGCTGGCCGATCTGGTCGGGTTCATTACCATTGCCCTGATTCCCGTGCAGGTGATCCGTGAAATGGCGGCGACGGCCAGCATTGGCGTCGCCATTGTCATTCTCACGGACCTGGTTTTGCTTCCCGTGATGGTGTCGTATGTGCACTTCGATTCCGGATACCGCGCGCGTGTGCAGCGCCGGCAGATCCAACTGGCGGCGCTGTGGTCTCTCCTTGCCGGGATTACCCGGCGCGGTCCTGCTCTGGGGATCATTGCAGGCGCGGTTGTCATAACCGCGCTGGGGTGGTGGGTGGGCCGGGAGACGCCCATTGGCGATACGCAGGCGGGTGTGCCGGAGCTGCGCCCGCATTCGCGTTATAACATTGACAGTGGGGTCATTACGTCGAAGTTCTCGGTCGGCGTCGATGTGTTGACTGTGATCGTCGCGTCCAAGGAGCCAGTCTGTATCAGCTACGACTTGATGACGGCGATCGATCGTTTTGCATGGAGCATGCAGAACGTGGAGGGAGTGCAGGACGTCGTGACACTGCCCTATATAGCAAAGATTGCCACCGCCGGTTGGAACGAAGGTAGCCTCAAGTGGCGGTCCATCCCGCGCGAGCAGACTCAACTTACGCGTTCGACGCGATACATTGAGACGAGCACAGGACTGTTGAATCCCGAGTGCAGCATCGTACCCGTGATGCTGTTCCTGAGTGACCACAGGGCACAGACCATCGAGCGTGTCGTGCACGCTGTAAAAGACTGGCGAGCGGCGAATCTCATGCCGGGGGCGCGTTTCGAGCTTGCAGCAGGCAATGTGGGCGTCATGGCCGCGATCAACGAAACCGTCAAGGCCAAGGAGCTGTGGATACTCGCCGGGGTCTTCGCGACAGTGATCGGGATGTGTCTGCTTGCATTCCGGTCGGTGCTCGGGACTGTGCTGGTGGTGCTGCCCCTGGCTATGGTTTCCATCCTCGTATATGCCGTCATGGCACTCGTCGGTATCGGGCTTAAGGTGTCTACACTGCCCATGGTGGCGCTGGGAGCCGGGATTGGCGTGGACTACGGCATCTACCTCTACAGCCGCATGCAGGAGTTCCTTCGAGAGGGGCTGTCTGTACACAATGCGTACGAGCAAACGCTGCGGGTCACCGGCGCCAGCATCATATTCACGGGGATCACACTCGCCATTGGCGTTGCGACCTGGGTATTCTCACCGCTGAAATTCCAAGCGGACATCGGCATCATGCTGACCTTCATGTTCCTGGTGAACATGATTGCAGCCATTATTCTGCTGCCTGCGCTGGCGGCCTGGTTTTGCGCGAGAGGTCAATGAGTACAGCCCATTGCGCCCCCAAGGGGCTTTTGATTGTCAGCGGCGCCGATGTTCGACGCGCATTGCCCGTGTCCGACTGCATTGAGGCGGTGGACCGCGCCATGCGTGCGTTCTCCAGTGGGGGCGCGGATGTGCCGCTGCGCACGATAATGCAGCTCCCAGGCGGCCGTAACTTCTTCGGCGTAATGCCGGGATATCTCGGTGATCCGCGCGGCCTTGGCGCAAAGATACTCACGGTCTACCCAGACAATCCGAAGCACGGTTTGTCCTCACACATCGGGCTCGTGGTGCTGTTTGATACTGAGATCGGGTTTCCATTAGCCGTCATGGATGCAGCGGAAATCACCGCTATCAGAACGGCAGCGGCGAGCGCGGTCGCTACCCGTGCGCTTGCCCGAAAGGACGCAGCGCATCTGGCGATTCTCGGAACGGGCGAGCAGGCTGTAACGCACCTGGAGGCGATCTCAAAAGTGCGCTTGCTGCGCACTGTGCGCATCTGGGGTCGCTCGCTGGACAAGGCCGAGCGCTTTGCCAGTGAGCAAGGGGCCAGGCTTTCCATGCACATCGAGGTCAGCAAGACTGCTGAGGAGGCCGTAAAGAGTGCCGACATCGTGTGCACCGTGACCGGGTCGCACGAGCCAGTTCTGAAGGGGGCATGGCTTGGACGCGGTGCGCATGTGAATCTTGTTGGATCCAGCCGGCTCAGCTCCAGGGAAGTGGATGACGATGTCGTCGCCGCTGCGCGCTTCTACGTTGACTCTCGGACATCCGCACGCGCCGAGGCCGGTGAATTGAAGCATGCGACCGACGCTGGGCGGGTGGGTGCGAACCACATTCTCGGAGAAATCGGTGAAGTGTTGAGCGGGAGCGTTGCAGGCCGTACCGGCGACGCCGACATTACCGTCTACAAATCGCTAGGTGTGGCAGTACAGGATATGGCTGCCGCGCACGTGATCTATGATCGCGCGATTCGGGATGGAATCGGGACGCGCGTGCCGTTTTGACAGGCAGCTCGGGGACTCACTGTTATGGATGTTGAAGAATTCCGCCGGCTCGGTCACGAGTTGATCGACTGGATCGCTGACTATCGCGAGAAGGCCTATCGCGGCGACTTGCCGGTGATGCGCAATGTTGCGCCCGGGGCTGTGAAACGCGCGCTTCCCGCCTCGCCGCCGGCGGAGGCTGAAAGCTTCAACTGCGTGCTGAGCGACTTGAACAACGTCATTCTACCCGCTTGCACTCAGTGGTTGGATCCCCGGTTCTTTGCATACTTCCCGTCCAATAGCTCGATGGCCGCTGTGCTCGGTGATTACGTGAGCACCGGGTTGGCCCAGTTGGGACTGAACTGGCAGGCGAGCCCGGCGCTGACTGAGCTGGAGGAAGTTACCCTCGACTGGTTCCGTCAAATGATGGGGCTGTCTGACGCCTGGAGCGGAGTTATTCAAGACACGGCGTCAACGGGTGCCTTGGTAGCTCTCATCTGTGCTCGTGAACGGGCTACTTCGCATGGTGCTACACGCGGGGGACTGCAAAGCGCGGAGAAGCCACTCGTCGTCTACGCTTCGAGCCAAAGTCACAGCTCAGTGGACAAGGCGGCCCTGATGGCGGGCTTCGGTCGAAGCTTCGTGCGCGTCGTGCCGGTGGATGAAAAGTTTTCGATGCGCGCGGATGCGCTCGAGCAGATGGTGAAGCAGGACCTTGAAAAGGGGCTGCAACCTTGTGCCGTTGTGGCGACTTCTGGTTCGACCGCCACCACGGCCTGCGATCCCATCTCTGGCATCGCAAAAGTAGCGCAGGCGCATGGGCTGTGGGTGCACGTGGATGCGGCGCTCGCCGGCTCCGCGATGATTCTTCCCGAGTACCGGAAGTTGTGGGACGGCATCGAAAACGCGGACTCCCTGGTTGTGAATCCCCACAAATGGCTCGGAGCTTCTTTTGATTGCTCCACGTACTACGTCAGGGATCCCGAGCACCTGATGCGAGTGATGTCGACCAACCCGAGTTATCTGCGCACGGCGGCCGACTCGCAGATCAAGAACTTCCGTGACTGGGGTATCCCGCTGGGACGCCGCTTCAGGGCATTGAAGTTATGGTTTTTGATCCGGGATCAAGGCGTGAGTGGCCTGCAGGCGCGGTTGCGACGCGATATCGGCTATGCGCAGTGGCTCACTGCACAGATCGATGCCGCTCCGGGGTGGAAGCGTGTTGCGCCCGTGCCATTGCAGACTGTTTGTGTACGCCACGAGCCGCCGGGTCTCACCGGTGAGGCTCTTGATGCGCACACGCTCGCGTGGGTCAAGCGGATCAATGAATCCGGCCGCGCTTTCCTAACAGCGGCCATACTCGACGGACGATGGATGGTACGTGTGGCCTTCGGCGGTGAAGCCACACAGCAGAACCATGTCGAGGACTTGTGGGCGTTCATGCAGGAAGCGGTTCACGGCAACTTCTGACCTATGAGGTAGAAGTTGTTCGGGTAAACCGGGCACTCACTGTGTTGCCATTTGAATTGCGGCAACGACTTCTCCAGTGAGGTGAAGTACTCAACGTTATTGTTGCTGCCGAAGTTGCGCTGATAGGTGATCAGAATGTAGCTGAAACCGCCCAGCACGGTGGTGACGGCGTTGCGCACGGCCGGAGGCGTCTCGCTCAGAGACCATGTGGCCATGAACAGCGAAGGGTTGTGCTGCGCGGCCTCCCGCTCCAGTCCCCCATACTCTTCCCCCGACAGCCACTGCAGGTTGGCCGGCGGTTGTGCACCCGGCTCGGTCGGAAAGACGTTGCGCAGATAGAACCGTTGCAGGGCGCACATCACGGGCAGATCGCAGATTACGTACCGGTCCCGGTAACCCAGGTTGCGCAGGAGGCGAAAGAAGCCCCCATAGCCGCCGCCGAATTCCACGACCAGGCGCAACTTCGCCAGGTCGAAGTCCGTGGACTCCAGCAAGCGGGTCAAGTGGTACCCGTGTTGCACCAGCAGCGGGCTGCTCAGCGGGTAGTGCGGATTCACCAGTGGCCTGCCGACCGGAGACTCCGTCAGCGCCTTGTGAATCACCGGTGAGAAGCGCTTGGATCCCAACAGGTACGCCAGGTACTTACCCGTGTGACTGCGCTGCCGCGAATGCAGAGTCTTGGCGATGGGCGGCAGGCGCAGGAACTCATTGGCGCCGTTGGCCCGAAGCGCATCGCGAATCTCGGTGGCGAAGGAGGCCCACTCGCTGCCCGCCGGTCCCAGCCGGGTTGCCGCCTCCAGTTCCGCGAGCAACTCTTCCGAGGCGCCCAGCACGGGAGCCGGGTAGTCCCCGACAATCTTCGCGGCTGCCCGCCTCACCAGTAAGCGTAGCTTGTTGCTCATCCTGATCTGCCTTCCTGATTCGCCGGAGCAGGTCAGTATATACGGCGCAAAAAAGATGCGAGGGCCCGCACTGAGCCCGAATGGCCAGCGTATTCTACGGGCCACTTTTGAATGTCGAGACTTAGGCCCAGGGCGGAAAATGAATTTGACGGACACAGCAGCGGCGGCCGCCGCCACGAGCTCGTGGGTATTCTTTGATCCGGTGTGCCAGAAGCCCTATGACACGGGGACTGTCAACGCGGCGGCGACGGGCGGAACCGAGGCGAGTGTCACCCGGATCGCGGATGCGCTGGGCGCGATAGTCATGCAGCACAACCGCACGGAGAGCACCGGCCGCTACCGTGCGCCAGAAAAGATTGCGGGAATCACCCATGTGGTGCTGATCCGCGACTCGCGTGCGTTGCCCCGCGTGCGGGCGCTTTTTCCACAAGCGCGCATTTTTTTATGGGTGCACCACCACTTCCCACTGGGCTCGAAACTGTTCCTCAGGCTCGCCTCCACCGCGCAGTATTTGCAGGACATGGCGGTGACGGTCGTCTGCGTATCCCACCAGCAGCGGCACGAAATGAACAATACGTTGCGCGCCCTGGGTCTGCAGGATCGAGTGACGACTTGCGCGATATATAACCCTGTGGACGATTCGCTGGTGCCCGATGGCTCACCCATCGATGACCGCAAGCTCGTGTTCTTTTCCTCGCCCAACAAAGGCCTCAAGTTCACGCTGGATGCTTTCCAGGAGCTGCACCGGCGGATGCCGGATCTGCGCCTGGTGGTCGGCAATCCGGGTTACAAGCTCCGGGAGTTTCCGCCGCTGGCCGGTGTCGATTACATCGGGCCGCAGCCGCAACAGCTCATTCACGCGCAGGTGCGAACCTCGCTGTGCCTGTTCTTTCCCAACTTCGTCTTTCCGGAAACCTTCGGACTGGTGCTGGCGGAATCCAAAGCGCTCGGTACACCGGCGTTGACACATGACTGCGGCGCCGCTGCCGAAGTCCTCGCGGACCCCCAACAGGTGATTCCCGTGAGTCCGGCTCAGCGCCTCTACGAAGACGTGTTCGGCCAGCTCCCCTCGCGCTGGCGCCGGGGCCCGGCGCGACTGGCCGCTTACGCGGGCCTGTTCGATTGTTATGTGGAGCGGATTCGCGCGTGGCGCTCGGGCGGCCGTCCCAAGACGGTGCCCGATCCGCGCTTCCACCTGGCAACGGTGGTGGCTGACTGGCGCGCGTTGCTGTCGGGCTAGCGCAGCAGCCCGATTCCCCGCGCCATGAACGGCGCGCACAGCAGAATTCCCAGGATGGCCGTCAGCTCCAACATTATGCACAGGCGTGTGCGTGTCACCGCCTGCGGCGTGATTGCCGGCACTTCGCCCTGCTTGAGCGCCTTGTTCCAGGAGATGAACAACACGGTGGGGTAGATCGAAATCAGCCCCGCCGCAATGAACAGCGCGAATTTCGCCAGAAAAAATCCGTTGGCGAAATAGTATCCGGCGCCTTTCTCGAAATAAGCCACGCGCAGCAGGCCGACAATCAACAACACCGTGGCGGTGGCGCCAAACAACTGGTCGGCGCGCTGGATCCTGCGCGCCTGCGGCACCGTGAGCGGCGGTTTGAACAATACGAGCTCAGCCGCCAGGGCGCCGACGAGTCCGAAGGCGGCCAGGTGATGCAGGAAGGCCATGAGGGCGGAGGTGTACACAGTCTGACTCCCTTTGCGTGCCAGGCGAGACCGGCGGGCGTGACCTAATCCCAGCGCACCTTGCCACGCAATCCCTTCGTGCGCTGCTGGCGAACCTTGGTGTCCAAACGCCGCTCCTTCGAGGCACGCGTGGGTTTGGTGGCCTTGCGCGGCTTGGGGGGTACCAGAGCGGTGCGGATGAGATCGACCAGCCGTTCCCCCGCTTCGCGCCGATTCTGTTCCTGCGTGCGGTGATTTCTGGCGATGATGAGAATCGCCCCGTCGTCGGTCAACCGCCGCCCCGCGAGCCCGCGCAGCCGAGCCTTGACGGCGTCGGTCAGTGCGAGTGTTCCCGCAAGGTCAAACCGCAGCTGCACGGTCGAGGCAACCTTGTTGACGTTCTGTCCCCCTGGCCCCGATCCCCTGACGAACGACAAAGAAATGTCACCGTCGGGAATCGCGATGTACGGGGTAACTTCAAGCGTCATCCTGATCAACCGAAGGCTTGGGGGGCTTGGTAAACCGCGGCGAGGGCTCGAGCATCCGCAGCTCACGCTGGGCAACCGGTATCTTCACGCCGTTGTCGCGGAAGAGTCTCCAGATTGCGCGATTCACATCCGACCGTACGTTGTTGACGCCGTTCATGGGGTCGGCAATCCAGAAGCGCACTTCAATGCGCATGCCGTAGTCCTCGAAAGCCATCAGGCGGGTCACCGGAGGCGGATCGTGCAGGATGCGCGGATGGTTGGCCACGGCGTCGAACAGCAGTTTGAGAGCGAACTCCGGGTCATCGTCATAACTGATGACGACGGGCAGACGGATACGCACCCGCTGGTCCGAGTAACTCCAGTTGATTACCGAGTTGGTAATCAGATTCTGGTTGGGGACCAGGGTTTCAACGCCGTCGCGGTCCCGGACGACCACATACCGTCCGCGCAGCTCCTGCACCCAGCCGAAGTTCTCCGTGCTGGTGCCGGTGTGACCGGTGAAACTGATGACATCCCCGGGCTTGATCGACTTGTCGATCAGGAGCACGAAGCCGCTGACGAAGTTGCTCGCAATGGCCTGCAGACCAAAGCCCAGGCCCAGACCAATGGCACCCGTCAGCACATTGAGGGTGGTGACATCGACACCGGCCTGGTTGATTCCCAGCATCGCGCCAATGCTGACCAGAATGAAATAAGCGAATTTGGAGATGCCGATGCGCGTGGAAACCGCGAGCTGCTGTGCCCGCATGACCCGCTTTTCCAGGGCGCGGGCGATGAGGCTCGTGACCACCACGAAAGTGGAGACCACCACCAGTCCCTTGAGCAGGGCCCACAAGCTGAAGGATTTTCCCGGGATCAGGTTGACGTGGCTGAGGGTGTTTTCGACCACGTCCAGCCAACCCACCAGCGAAAACGACATGGTCAGCCACAGGACCAGCGTGATGCGGTTTTCCCATGTCCGGATCCACGATTCCGGCCCCATCATCACCCGCAGCAGATAGACGCCGAGGCGTACCAGGACCAGCGCGGTGGTCAATTGCAGCGCCGTATCGATCGCCGCGGTGTGTCCATGGAGGGAGCCGAGAATGCCGCGCACAATCAACAGGACGATCAGGGCAACAAGGTAAGGGGCAACAATCACGCTGCCTTCCTGCACATCCCCGTGCCATCCCTCCGCCCGTCCGGAGCCGGCATTGCGCTTGTCCCACGCTTTGACGATCCGGGCGCCGGCGAGGGCGATCAGGCCGGCACAGGCGATTGCAATGACTTCGGTGAGGATCTGCGGCGATGTCAGGCGCATGAATACGCCCATGACGCCGCTCTCGGCGTTATCCACGTGGTTCACGCGTTCAAATCGGGAATCAGCTGGCTTTCCATTCGCGTGATCTGATCCTTGAGCATGAGCTTGCGCTTCTTCAATCGCTTCAACTGCAGCTCGTTGGTGTGGATGTCCATGGTCAGACGATCGATGACCTCATCGAGGTCACGATGCTCTATGCGCAGCGCACGCAACTTCTCGATGTTGCGGAACAGCTCGCGATCGACATTGTCTTCGATTTCCGCCATGGCCGGTGCAGCCCACGCGCCTTGCGGGGTGATTGGGCGCGTATGATACGCCGATGTCTGCTGCAGTTGAAAAGCTCGTTTGGGACCATATAGATACGGTCCTCCTCGATCTTGACGGAACGTTGCTCGACCTCGGGTGGGACAACGACTTCTGGCTCGACTTCATTCCGCGCGAGTTTGCGGCGTCGCAGGCGATCTCGGTGGAGCAGGCGAAAGCCGCGCTCACACCCCGGTTTCGCGCCTGTGAAGGCACGATGAACTGGTATTGCATCGACTACTGGAGTCGCGAGCTGGGTTTGGACGTGGAGGCGCTCAAGCGCACACAGGCCGACCGGATTGCCTGGCTGCCGGGCGCGCAACAGTTCCTGGAGCGCCTGCGGGCGCGGGGCAAGCGGCTGGTGCTGCTCACCAACTCGCATCCGCGGGTGCTGAAAATCAAGGACGAGCGCACCGGTGTCACCGGTTATCTCGATGTGGCCATCAGCTCGCACGAGTTCCAGTCCCCCAAGGAGAGCCCGCGGTTCTGGCAGGCGGTCCGGGAGGTCGAGCCGTTCGATCCGGACAGGAGCTTGTTCGTGGATGACAGCCCGCCGGTGTTGCGGGCCGCGCAGGAGGCCGGAATACGGTGGATTCGAGGTGTGCGACGCGCATCCGTTGCGCGTGGTCGTCAGCCGTCCCCCGTGCGTGACTACGGGGGCATTCCAGCGGTCGAATCCGTCAGCGACCTCGACCCCGGGCCCCCTTCGATGGGGGTGCTCCGCGGCGGCCCGGAGGAGGCCGGCGGCCCGGGCCCTGACCCGAATGTCCGCCCGAGCGCGGCGGCCGGGGACGGTAGCCATGTTCGCCCGGTGGCGCGGAGGTAACTTCGGTTGCCAACAGCTCCGGCGGGATAGGCGCCGAGGGTATCTTGTGACCGATGTAGCTCTCGATTTCCGGCAGTGAGACCGCGAATTCCTCGCATGCGAAGCTGATGGCATCTCCATCCGTGCCCGCACGCGCCGTGCGTCCGATGCGGTGCACGTAATCGGGTGCATCCTGCGGCAGGTCGAAGTTGAAAACATGGCTGACATCCGGGATGTGCAACCCACGTGATGCGACATCCGTTGCAATGAGCACTGCCAGATCGCCGTTGTGAAAGTCGCGCAGGAACTTGAGTCGCTTGTTCTGCGGCACATCCCCGGACAGCGCCTGAGCGTGCAGGCCATTCGCCTTGAGCGTGCTTTCCAGTCGCTCCGCGACCCGCTTGGTGTTGACGAAAATCATCGTGCGGCGCGCTTCGTATAGGCGCAGCAACCCGATCAGCAGCGGTAACTTTTCCTCCATTGCCGGGTAGTACATGAGCTGGCGTACCCGGTCGACGGTCATCTTGTCCGGCTCGATGCGCACCAGCTCCGGGTTGTTCATGTGCTCGTAGGCGAGCTCCAGCACCCGATGTGACAAGGTTGCCGAAAACAGCATGGATTGCCGTTTTTCCGGGTGCGGCAGGCGTCTCAACAGGTAGCGGATGTCGGCGATGAAACCGAGATCGAACATGCGGTCGGCTTCATCGAGCACCAGTGTTTGCGCATGCCGCATGTCGAACGCGTGCTGCTTGAAGTAGTCGATCAGGCGTCCGGGTGTACCGATGAGCACATCGACACCGTCCTCGAGCTGCCGGCGCTGCTTCTCGTAGTCAACGCCGCCGTACACGACCGCCTGCCTGAAGCCGGTATGGCGTCCCAGGATCTCGGCATCGTGATGGATCTGCACCGCAAGCTCGCGTGTCGGGGCCACGATCAGGGCCAGGATGGAGGTGCGGTTACGGCTGGCAGGGGCGGGGCGCGTCAGCAGCCCCTGATACATCGCAACGAGAAAGGCCGCCGTCTTGCCGGTACCGGTCTGAGCTTGACCGGCAACATCGCGCCCCGCGAGCGCTATGGGCAGTGTCTGAGCCTGAATTGGCGTGCAAAACGTGAAGCCCGCATCGCGGATGCCCTGCATCACGGGCGGCGCCAGGCTGAAGGATTCGAATGTAGGTGAACCGGAGTGTGGATCAGTCATCAAATAGTTCTATCCCGTGAATGGGTTGGGTGGTCGGGCCTTGCAAATGGACCTCGGAAGCGCTACAAAGCTTGCAAGACAGCGGACCTTCTGGCGACCCCAAAAGATCCGAACCTGCCAAGTGTTTCGGATAGCCTGAAGGGGCCGAGGGCCCAAGAGGGCCGGTGGTCTGAAAGGGCCGATTCCCTGAAAGCTCAAGATCTGTACTCACCTCGCGAGTTAGTGTAACCGTTTGAAGGGCGTTTCTGGCACGGCTTTGTGACTTTCCGCCGTCGACCCCCATCCAACGATGCCCAAATCCGTCCCAATTCCCTAAGCGTTCCAAGCTTCGTTAAACCCATAAACCATTTCTCACACTCTGCATTCGACGGAGGTTGAACCGCGTGAGTAGCCCGCACATAGTGCACACTACCGATGCCACATTTTCTCAGGACGTCCTGAAATCCGAAAAGCCCGTGCTGCTGGATTTCTGGGCCGAGTGGTGTGGCCCCTGCAAGATGATCGCCCCGATTCTCGATGAGATCGCGACCGAATATCAGGATCGCATCAAGATCGCCAAGCTGAACATCGATGAAAACCCGCAGACACCGCCCAAATTCGGCATTCGCGGCATCCCCACGCTGATTCTGTTCAAGAACGGCACGGTGGAAGCCCAGAAGGTCGGCGCGGTGTCCAAATCCCAACTCTCCGCATTTCTGGACAGCAACCTGTGAGAGGCTATCTTGGTAATCAGGGCCGTAACCGGCCCAACAAAGGCCCGCGCCACGGCAATCGTGACGGTAATCGCGGCAATAACAACGGCAACGGCAACGGCGGCGGCCGTCCCGATGACATGATGCACGAGCCGGAGATCTTCGACGTCGATGACGCCGAGATCATCAGCCCGGCAGAGCTCACGCAATCGCGGGCTTCGATGAATCTGACGGAGCTCAAGTCCCGTCCGATTCACGAGCTGGTGAAACTTGCCGAGTCGATGGGCCTGGAAAGCGTGGCCCGCTCGCGCAAGCAGGACATCATTTTCTCCATCCTCAAGGCACACGCGAGGAACGGCGAGAACATCTACGGCGACGGCGTACTCGAGATCCTGCAGGACGGCTTCGGCTTCCTGCGCTCGGCCGACGGTTCGTATCTCGCGGGCCCCGATGACATTTATGTCAGCCCGAGCCAGATCCGCCGCTTCAATCTGCGCACCGGCGACACCATCTCCGGCCTCATCCGGCCACCGAAGGATGGCGAGCGTTACTTCGCGCTGCTCAAGGTGGGCGAGATCAATCTCGACTCGCCGGAAAGCTCGCGCAACAAGGTGTTGTTCGAGAACCTGACACCGTTTCATCCGACCAAGCGCTTGAAGCTCGAGCGCGGCAACGGTTCCACCGAGGACCTCACCGCCCGCACCATCGACCTGGTGGCGCCGATCGGCAAGGGTCAACGCGGACTCATCGTCTCACCGCCGAAGGCCGGCAAGACGATGCTGTTGCAGAACATTGCCACCGCCATCACGTCCAACCATCCCGAGGTCATTCTCATCGTGCTGCTCATCGACGAGCGGCCGGAGGAAGTGACCGAGATGCAGCGCACCGTGAAGGGTGAGGTTGTTTCGAGCACATTCGACGAGCCCGCGGCTCGCCACGTCCAGGTGGCCGAAATGGTCATCGAGAAGGCGAAGCGGCTGGTCGAGCACAAGAAAGACGTTGTCATTCTGTTGGATTCCATTACCCGCCTCGCACGTGCCTACAACACCGTGGTGCCCTCGTCGGGCAAGGTGCTGACGGGCGGTGTTGATGCGAATGCGCTGCAGCGGCCGAAGCGCTTCTTTGGCGCGGCGCGCAACATCGAGGAAGGCGGCAGTCTCACGATTCTCGCTACTGCCCTGGTGGACACGGGGTCCAAGATGGACGACGTGATCTTTGAAGAGTTCAAGGGCACCGGCAACAGCGAAATCCATCTGGATCGGCGCATCTCCGAAAAGCGTGTGTTCCCGGCGGTCAACATCAACCGCTCCGGCACGCGCAAGGAAGAGTTGATCACGGACCAGGGAGAGCTCGCCAAGATGTGGATATTGCGCAAGCTGCTGCATCCCATGGACGAGCTGGCCGCCATCGAATTCCTGCTCGACAAGATGAAAGACACCAAGTCGAACAGTGAATTCTTCGAGGCCATGAAGCGCTGACAGGCCCATTGTGTTGCCTACCGGCGACGGGTATTGATAACAAATACCGTCGCCGTTAGGGCAAATGTGTGCTCTTTATACGGTCGGGCGACGCCGAGTTTGGCATGATGCACCCTATGCGAAACTGGGTGTATCTAACCGCGGCGTTGCTCGCACTACAGGTCGTTCCGGCACACGCGGAGCGCGATCCCTGGTCTGGGGCTCCCATCAAGCCGGATAAGCACCGGATGACGACGAGTCCCATTACCGACCGGTTCTACGTCCGCGGGACGTTTTTCAATCCTGCCGTCAGCACCACGCTGCGGGTCGACACTCAGAGCCCGGCACCGGGCGTACCGGGGATCACCGGAACTCCGGTCAGCGGCGAGAAGGACTTGGGACTCGACAGCCGTATCCCGCAGGGCCGTATCGAGATCATGTTCCGGCTGCGCGAGCGCAACCGCTTGCGGGTCGACTACTTTGCAACCAACCGCCGGGGCGATCACACCATTGATCGCCAGATCCTGTTTGGCAATGAGACGTTCGCGACCAACGATCGCGTGACCAGCTCGTTGGACTGGCGGCAGTTCGCCCTGACCTATACCTACTCGGTATTCCGCAACGACCGCTTCGAGGCGGGATTGGGGGTCGGCGTGCACTTCGTGCAGGCCGAGGCCCATGGCGCCGTCGAGGCCAAACAGTTACGCCAGGAAGTTTCGGGCTCCGGTGCATTTCCGTCCATTCCCATCGATCTGACCTGGCGCATCTCGCGCCGTTTCGCGATGGTGGTCCGCGGACAATACTTCCACGCGTCGGTCAGTAGTTTCGAGGGCTCCATCGGGGAGTTTCACGGGGATTTCCAGTATCGCTGGAAGCCCAGCTTCTCCCTGGGCGCCGGCTACACCATCATGAAGTCCTCGCTCGATGTGAGCGATGCCAACTTCCCCGGTGCGTTCCGACTCAATGTCCGTGGACCGGAAGCCTTCTTCAAGGTGAGCTTCTAGCCCGCGGTCACCAACCCGCCCAGCACCTGCGTCTGCGACGCATACCTGCGCCACGCCCGCCAGGCTTTGCCCAGCTGCAACGGCGGCACCATCGCGTCTTCCAACAATTCGAAATACTCCGCGCGTGCCTGCAATGTGGCGGCGACGGATGCGCAGTATTGAGTTTCGATCCATGCGGACAGTTTTTCGGTCGTTGTCATCTATATCCCCTGGGGTAGTCCCGTAGAGCTGATGCATCCGGCATGCCAGAAGCCAAAGCTTCGGCCCGGGGGCGCCGATTGGCCCAAAGTGACTTTTTGTCCTACGAATCCCTTCAGGAAGCGTCCTACAAACGTGCTGAATTTCATGCCCTGCGCCGCTGTAGTTCTTACCTTGGGAACTATTTCGCACCCCTGGGAATTGTTGATGGGCGGCATCCGCCGTAACGGACGAGGCGTGCAATGAACATTCTGCTCTGGCTCATTATGGGTGGCGTCATCGGATGGCTGGCCAGCGTGATCATGCGAACGCATGAGGGCATTCTCCTGAACATCGTTGTGGGCATCGTAGGAGCCCTGATTGGCGGCTGGTTGATCAGTCCGCTGGTGGGGGCGGCCACAATCAATCAAGGTGATTTGAGCCTCGCGGGACTGGGCGTGTCCCTGTTGGGCGCAATCATCCTGTTGGCGATCGTCAACGTGTTCCGGACTGGCCGGTCGCGCTTATAACGTACGTCGCTGAAAATGATTCGGGCATGCGCGCGGCGCGTCCCGAATCCAGGTTGATGCACACATAGTCGGTGCGGGCGCGCGCCAGAGATTCTCCGTCTGGTGCGCGCCTGACCTGAAAACGACGCTCGACCCGGAGCTTGTGGTCGGTACTGACGATCCAAGTACCCACCCACACAACGTCGCCAATCACAGCGGCACGCTGATAGTCAATTTCCGTTCTGTGCGCAGCCATTCCCCGCCGTATCCGGACACATTCTTCCAGAGAGATGCCCAGGGTGGCGGAATGCGACCAGGCGACTTTATCGAACCACGATAGGTACACGGCGTTGTTGACGTGGTTGTACGCGTCAATGTCGGCGGCGACCACCTCGAGAGTCACGATATGCGGATTGGGAAAGTCCCAGTCAGCCGCTGGCATGCTCACGCGCTATGGCTCGGTAACCAACATCACGGCGCAATTGCACACCCGGCCAGGAGATGCAGTCGACGAGCCCATAGGCTTCGGCCTGCGCAGCACTCACCGAAGACCCGAGCCCAACGGCGCAAAGTACTCGCCCGCCATTGGTCACCACCCGCCCTGATTGCACACGCGTTCCGGCGTGAAAGACCTTGCCGGGTAACGTCGCAGCGTGCTCCAGCCCCTCGATGACGTCACCCTTTCTCACTTCTTCGGGGTACCCGGCGGCTGCCATCACTACGCCCAGTGCGGCGCGCGGATCCCATTCCGCCGATACACGATCCAACTTACCGACCAGAGCTGCTTCGCACAGCACCGTCAAATCGGATTTCAGTCGCATCATGATGGGCTGCGTTTCAGGGTCACCGAAACGGCAATTGAACTCGAGGACGTTCGGTGTTCCGTCGGGTGCGATCATGATTCCGGCGTAGAGGAACCCGGTGTAGGGCATTCCGTCGGCGGCCAGTCCCCGGATCGCCGGCTCCATCACTTCCCTCATGATGCGCGCATGCATCGCTTCGGTAACAACCGGCGCAGGCGAATAAGCGCCCATCCCACCGGTGTTGGGTCCTTCATCGCCGTCACGCAACCGCTTGTGATCCTGAGAGGTTGCAAACGGCAGAATGTTCGTGCCGTCGGCCATCACGATGAAGCTCGCTTCCTCGCCCGGCAGAAATTCCTCGACGACGACTATATGGCCGGACTCGCCAAACTGTCCGGCAAACATGGCTTCGGCAGTGGCGATGGCGCTCTGCGCCGTATCGGCAATGACAACGCCTTTGCCGGCCGCAAGTCCGCTTGCCTTGATGACAATGGGGGTCCGCTGCCGGCGGATATAGTCGGGATCGAAGGTGTCGCGGGTGAAGGTGGCATAACTCGCCGTCGGGATGCCATGGCGCCGCAAGAACTCCTTGGTAAAGGCCTTCGATCCCTCGAGCTGGGCCGGCGCGCGGCGCGGTCCGAAACATTTCAGGCCGGCCTGCGTGAACTCATCGACGACACCGGCCACGAGGGGCGCCTCGGGTCCGACGATCGTCAGGTCAATCTGCTCCGAGCGGGCGAGCGCGACCAGGCCGGCCACGTCATCGGAGGATACGTTGACATTGCGTACCTTGGGTTCATTCGCGGTGCCGGCGTTGCCGGGAGCGACAATGACTTCGGATACTCGCGCGGACGAGGCACACTTCCAGGCCAACGCGTGCTCGCGGCCCCCTCCACCGATGATGAGTACTTTCATCGGTGCGTCGGGCTAATGGCGAAAATGGCGCATGCCGGTGAAGACCATGGCAATTCCATGCTCATCGGCCGCGGCAATGACTTCGGAATCCTTTTTCGAGCCGCCCGGCTGGATGACGGCGCGTATGCCGTACTCGGCCGCCACATCTAGGCCGTCCCGGAACGGGAAGAATGCATCCGAGGCCATGACGGAGCCCGTCACCTCGAGCAGCTCGTCGGCGGCTTTCATTGCGGCAATGCGGGTGGAATAAACACGACTCATCTGGCCGGCGCCCACCCCGATGGTCATGCGCTCGCGTGCGAAAATAATCGCATTCGACTTCACGAATTTGCACACGCGCCAGGCGAATTGCAGATCGAAGAGCTCGGCCGGAGTCGGTTTGCGACGCGTCACGACCGTCAGCTCGGATTCACGGACGCTGCCCGTATCCCGACTCTGGACGAGCAGGCCGCCCGTCACGCTCCGATACTCCAGCTCGCCGCTGGGCGCACGGCTCAAGTCACCGAGCTCCAACACTCGCACATTGGGCTTGCTGGACAGAATGCGCGCGGCCTCTGCCGAAACGGAGGGTGCCGCCAGCACTTCGACAAACTGCCGGTCCACGATCGCGGACGCAGTGATGGCATCCAGTTCGCGATTGAAGGCGATAATGCCGCCAAATGCGGACGTTGGATCGGTGCGGTGGGCGCGGTCGTAGGCTTCCAGCGGCGTCGCTGCAACGGATACCCCGCAAGGATTCGCGTGCTTCACAATCACGCACGCGGTCTCCTCAAATTGTCTCACGCATTCAATTGCGGTATCGGCATCTGCAATGTTGTTGAACGACAGGTCTTTGCCTTGCAAAACCTTCGCAGTGGAGATGCTTGCGCCCCGCGGGGCGGGATCGCGGTAGAACGCGGCCTGCTGATGCGGGTTCTCGCCGTAACGCAGATCCTGCGCCTTGTCGAAAACCAGGGGCAGCGTGCGCGGAAATCGCTCTTCAGGCACGTTGTGGGTTGCGCCAAGGTAACTCGCAACCATCGTGTCGTACCGGGCAGTGTGCGCGAAGGCCTTTGCTGCGAGACGTGACCGTGTGGCCAGCGTCGTGCGCCCGTCGTTCTTTTCCAACTCGTCGAGAACTGTCTTGTAGTCGGCGGGATCGACCGCAACGGCGACTGCTTCGTGGTTCTTGGCGGCAGCCCGCAGCATTGCAGGTCCGCCGATGTCAATGTTCTCGACGGCTTCCGCGTAGCTGCAGTCCGGGCGGGCCACGGTTGCCGCGAACGGATACAGATTCACAATGAGCAGGTCGATCGGCTCAATGGCATGCAGGGACATCACGGCTTCGTCAACACCGCGCCGACCGAGCAATCCGCCGTGAATCTTCGGATGTAGCGTTTTCACGCGCCCACCCATGATCTCCGGAAAGCCGGTGTAGCTCGAAACTTCGCGCACCGGCACGCCCTCGCCGGCGAGCAGCTTCGCCGTGCCGCCGGTGGACAGGATCTCGATGTTGCGTTTCGCCAGCGCGCGCGCCAGCTCCAGAAGGCCGGTTTTATCGGATACTGAGAGTAGGGCGCGGCGAACGGGCAACAACATCTGACCTGTGCGGGTCCCCTGCAGCGCTAGGCGCCGCCGGACAGACCCAGCTCCTTCAACTTCTTGCGCAGCGTGCCGCGATTGATTCCCAGAATGCCGGCCGCGCGGCTCTGGTTGCCTTCCGCATAGTCGAGCACCACGCGGAACAACGGCTCCTCGACCTCGCGCAGCACCAGGTCGTACAGATGAGCCGGCCTGTGACCATTCAGGCTGGTGAAGTAGTCGCTCAGTGCGCGTTCAGCGTGATTGCGCAGAGGCAATTCTCTCCCGCTCAATCGGACACTGAAATCCCCCTTAGCTCGACTCTTCTTTTTTGCTGTCATGTAAGGTCCCCACAAAAAACCGAATCGTCAGGTACTACCGGCCAGCTCCGGCCGGGCCTCGCTGGCCCCTGCCACCCAGTCCTCCAGGCGGTCGTCAGCAATCGCGAACTGCTCGGAGGACGTCGAAGCTGCCATCAGACTGCGGCGCGTGTGCGCCGGGTCCGTCAGCAACTGTTCGCAATACCAGCCGAGATGTTTGCGCGCGATCCGAACTCCGGTGTCCTCGCCGTAGAAGGCGTACAGGGAGCTGAGATGCCAGAGAATAATATCACGCACCTCCGCGCGCGATAGCGCCGGAGCCGTAATTCCTGCTTCGAGATACGTGTTGACAGATTGGAATATCCATGGAGCGCCATGACTCGCGCGGCCCAGCATTACTCCGTCAGCGCCGGTGAAATCAAGCACCTCGCGCGCTTTGTGTGGTGTTTCGATGTCACCATTGGCGAAGATCGGAATGCGCACCGCGGATTTTATGTTGCGGATGGTCTCGTACTCAGCCTCGCCTTCATAAAAATCCGCACGTGTGCGGCCGTGAACCGCAAGTGCCTTGATGCCGCTGGCCTCGGCGATGCGCGCGATCTGCACGCCGTTACGATTGTTACGATCCCAGCCCGTGCGGATCTTCAGCGTGACCGGTACGCTCACCGCATTGACGACGGCCTCGAGAATTCGCGCCACGAGTGGCTCGTCGCGCAGCAGCGAGGAGCCGCACAGCTTGCCGCAGACTTTTTTGGCGGGACATCCCATGTTCAGGTCAATGATCTGGGCACCCAGATCCACGTTGATCCGCGCGGCGTCCGCCAGCGCCTGACAATCGGAGCCCGCGAGCTGAACGACGCGCGGCTCAGGTTCACCTTCATGACTCATCCGCAGGCGGGATTTAGGCGTGCTCCACAGACGCGTGTCGGAGGTTAACATTTCAGATGCGGCGAGCCCTGCCCCGAGCTTGCGGCACAGAATACGAAAGGGTCGATCAGTGACACCTGCCATGGGCGCGAGAACGGCGCGCGAAGGTAGAACGTATTGTCCGATCTGCATGACGAAAAGGTCTGGCTGTAGCGCTTGGAATCAGCGCGCGGCGTCGTTGGCGCAGGAAATTCCGCCGCCCGGCGCCGGCAGGCACGCATCGATCTCGAATCCGACCGCGTTGGAACCCGGATCAACGAAGGCCATTTCGGCATCGATACGCTGCCCCGAGGATAAAAGCGAGGAACTGGGTATCGCGCGCGGTAGATAGGACTGCGGAGGAACGTCTCGCGAGGCGATCCGATTTCCGAAGCGGTCCTGCAAGGTGACACGAAGCAGTGGCAGCGGTTGTGGCTGACGTGCGTTGTTCTTGACGCTGGCCCTCACCGTGATCTGACCCGGCGCATCGGCGGCCGTGGAAGCGCCCAGTTGGCGCACTTCGTAGGCGGTGAGATCCCAACGCGGCACCAGGGGGATGCCCAGCACTGCATAAATCGATGTCAGCGGACCGTTCAGTGTCGCGTTCGCCGCCAGATCGTGCCTGTAGTGATGGACCACCTGGATTGTCAACAGCAGTAGCAACAACAAACTGCCCGCGGCCCACATGCCGGCGAAAAAGGGTGTTGGTTGTTCGGTGGCCAGGTCCGAAACCGACGCGCGTTTCCGCGGGGCCAACGCGGCCCGGATGGCCTGTGTTGTGTCCGCAGCGGCGTCGGCTCGTGCCTTGGCTCGCTCGGCGAGACGCATGGGCACCGCGGGCTGTGGAGGTTGCTCCACGGGCGGTTGCAACAGCATAGGTTGTTTTGCCGGTGCATTCGCCTTCGCCGCCTTAAAGGTGCCGGTCGTTGAAGGGGAGGGCGTTCCATGCGATGCACGGGCGTCCTGTGGTGGAGCAGGCGTCGTTGCTGGCGGAGGCGGTTGCTTCGCGGGCTTGCGCTGCTGCTGCTGCGGGGGCGCTGACTGGGGCGGCGGTGCGAACTCGCGGGGTTCGAACTCGCGAGGTTCGAACTCGCGAGGTTCGAACTCACGAGGTTCGAACTCACGGGGTTCGGGCTCGGGCGGTGTTGGGTTGAGCCGTTCCAGGCGGTTGCTGGTCAACTGCGCCATGGTGGCCAGCAGGTCCGGGTCGATCTCTACATCCACCTGGGTGTCGATCGGATCGAACGGCTCTTCCTGGGGGATCTCGCGCTCATCGGTGCGTGAGAGCTCTTCGGTCCGGCTCGGCTCCTGCGCCTCCAGCCGGATGGCCTTGAATGTGCCGGTGGCGGCGGTGAACTGGGGACTGGGGGGCTGCTCGACGAACACCTTGTTGAGGTCGGTCGAATCCGCGTTGAATTCCAGGTCCTCGTCCGGAATGATCGAATCATCGCCGTAGCGCGTTGGTTCCGTTGCCGGCTGCATCGCCTGCGTAGCACGGGTATCTGGCGCCGGAGCGGGTGGGTGCGTCACATGCGACGCACGGGCATCCTGCCCAGGAGGTGGAGCCGTTGGTTGCCGGAACTTCGCGGACGCGGACAAATCCGGAGCCGCGCGCGTCTTGGCGGTGGCTGATAGCGGATCCGCGGGCGGCCGGGTTCGAAAAGTCGCCGATGTGTCGTTGCGCTGCTGAGGAGGCGGCGCCGGCTTCGGCGTCGGTTTGGGCGCGGGTTGAGGTTCCGGCGATGCCTGAGCTTGGGCGGCCGCCGCCGCGGCTTGGCGATCTTCTGAAAGTCGTGCGAGTGCGTTGAACACGTTTGAGCAACGTCCGCAGCGCACGTAGCCCTGCGCGACGCGCAAATCCGCTGCGGTCACGACGAGCGTCAGCGCGCACTTCGGACAGACTGTAAACATGTTTTACCGGCTGGAGCCTGTCAGACAGGCTCCTGAACGCCGCTAATCACGCAGCGCATGAGTGTTCCGCTTCCCCGCCAGACCGGCCCAACCCTCCCGAACTTCGAAGGGGTGTATATCAAACCACGCACCGTAAGCCTGTGTCACGTCGGCAGCCTCGTGTTCCAGCAGGCCCGCGAGGACGATCGAGCCGCCATCGCGCACGAGCGACCCGAAGGTCGCAGCCAGATCGCACAGGGGCCCCGAGAGGATGTTCGCCACGAGAATATCCACGCCCCGTGGTAGTGCGGCACCTGTTTCATAGATGGAAACGCGCGATTCCACGTCATTGCTAGCTGCATTCTCACGAGTCGCTGTCAGTGCCTGCGGATCGATGTCGAAGCAATGTGCGGCACTGGCCCCCAACTTCACTGCAGCGACGGCCAGTACGCCGGAGCCGCAACCGAAATCAATGATGCGCTGACCGTCAACAATATGACGATCGAGCCACTCCAGGCACAACGCCGTGGTGGGATGGGTTCCCGTTCCGAACGCCAGTCCGGGATCCATCCGAACGACGACCGCGTCCGATTCAGTCACCGTCTCATGACGCGGGCAGATCCATAATCTTCGCCCAAAGCGCATTGCGTGGAAATCGCGTAGCCATTCGCGCTCCCAAACACGGTCCTCGATGCGCTCGACCTGCACGCCGGCCGGCGATAGCTCCAGGGCCGCGCTGAGGCGGCCGACCAGGTCCGGCGGGTCGATCGGGTCCGCGAACAACGCACGCAACCGGGTGGTGGGCCACAGCCTGAACTCTCCTGGCAACGGCTCCAATACAGGGTCGTCGTGCGCATCGATAAACGTAACCGATGTCGCACCCAGATCGAAACAGCCTTCCTCGGCCCGGCTGGGATCAAGGGATCCCAGGTCGAAGGAAAGCTGCCAGAAGCCGCTCATGCGCGCGCGTTGTTATCGCAGCCCGAGCCGCCGCTCCAGGTAGTGGATGTCCGTTCCTCCTTTCTGGAAGGCGGCGTGGTTGAAGATTTCCTGGTGGAGCGCCACGTTGGTCTTGATCCCCTCGATCACCATTTCAGCGAGCGCGTTCTTCATCCGCGCAATCGCCGCCTCGCGACTCTCGCCGTAGGCAATGATCTTCCCAATGAGCGAGTCGTAGTTGGGCGGGACGTTGTAGCCCGAGTAGATGTGACTATCGACCCGTACCCCGGGCCCGCCCGGCGCATGCCACAGTCGGATGGGTCCGGGAGAGGGCATGAACGTCTTGGCATCCTCGGCATTGATGCGGCATTCGATGGCGTGGCCCCGGATCTGGATATCGCTCTGCACGTACGGCAGGCGCTCACCGGCGGCAATCAGCAACTGCGCCTTCACGAGATCGATGCCGGTGATCAGCTCCGTTACCGGATGCTCCACCTGGATGCGCGTGTTCATCTCGATGAAGTAGAACTCGCCATCCTCGAAGAGAAACTCAAGGGTGCCGGCGCTTCGATAGCCCACGGCCTTGCAGGCCTCGACACATCGATCGCCCATGATTCGCCGCTGCCGCGCCGTGATTCCCGGTGCGGGCGCTTCCTCGATCACCTTCTGGTGGCGGCGCTGCATGGAGCAATCGCGCTCGCCCAGATGGATGACGTTGCCGTGCCCGTCGGCAAGCACCTGGAACTCGATGTGCCGCGGCCGCTCCAGGAATTTCTCCATGTAGACCTGGTCATTGCCGAATGCCGCGCGCGCCTCGGCTTTCGTGATGCCAATGGCATTCAACAACGAGGCTTCACTATGCACGACACGCATTCCGCGGCCGCCGCCGCCGCCCGAGGCCTTGATGATCACGGGATAGCCGATGTCGCGTGCGATGCGCAGGTTCTCGTCCGGGTCTTCACCCAACGGCCCGTCAGATCCGGGGACACACGGCACGCCGTGCGACTTCATGACACGGATCGCAGAGACCTTGTCGCCCATCATGCGGATGGTTTCCGCCTTCGGACCGACGAACACGAAGCCGCTCTTTTCCACGCGCTCGGCGAAATCGGCGTTCTCGGACAAAAAGCCGTAGCCGGGATGAATGGCTACCGAGTCGGTGACTTCCGCGGCGCTGATAATGGCCGGCATGTTGAGATAACTTCCGGCCGAGGGAGGTGGGCCGATGCACACCGACTCGTCCGCAAGCAACACATGCTTCAGGCTGTAGTCCGCCGTTGAATGCACGGCGACGGTTTTGATACCCAGCTCGCGACAGGCGCGCAGGATTCGCAGAGCGATCTCGCCACGGTTGGCGATAACAACCTTCTCCAGCATGGCCACGCTATTCGACTACGAACAAGGGCTGACCGAACTCAACGGGGTCGCCATTGCGGGCCATGATGGAAGTGACGCGGCCGGCCTTGTCGGCTTCGATCTGGTTCATCATCTTCATGGCCTCGATGATGCACAGGACCTGCCCGACCTTGATCTCGTCGCCGATCTCTATGAACGGCTTCGCGCCGGGGGAGGGGGCGCCGTAGAACGTGCCCACCATCGGTGCCGTGATCACGTGCTCATTGGCCTTGGCTTTCGCCACGGCGGCTTCCGACACACTGGGCACCGCTGCTTTGGCTGGCACCGTCATCGGAGCGGCGAGCGGCAGGCTGGCCATTTGGGGTAGCTGATGAGCCGCGGCTCCGGTGGGCATGCGGCTGATGCGCAGCGCTTCCTCACCTTCCTTGATTTCGATCTCGGCAATGCCGGATTCCTCCAGCAGCTCGATCAGCTTCTTGATCTTTCGGATGTCCATGCTCGGGAACGCTCCCCTTTATGCAATTCCAAATGTCGAATGGGTTATTGGGATGCCGGCTCAGGACGGGCGGGCGAGCTGTCGCAGCGCAGCGCGCACAGCCAGCTCGTAACCGAACGCACCCAGGCCGGAAATGACGCCGACCGCTATGTCGGAGAAGTACGAATGGTGGCGAAAAGCCTCGCGCGCGTGAGTGTTCGAGAGGTGTACCTCGATGAACGGCAGACGCACACCGAGCAGAGCATCTCGCAAGGCAATGCTGGTGTGCGTGAAGGCGCCCGGGTTGAAGATCAGGAAGCCAACGCCAGCGGCGGGGGCTCCATGGATTCGCCCGATGAGCTCCGCTTCCGAGTTGCTCTGGAAGGCCGCGAGCTCCAGACCCGCCTCACGGCACAGCTCGGTCGCGCGCTTTTCGATCGACTCGAGCGTGTCCGCGCCATACACCCCGGGCTCACGCGTGCCGAGCAGATTCAGATTAGGTCCGTTCAATAGAAGCAGTCGCGGCATTCGTATACGCCTGAAAGGCGGCGAATGTACCGCAATTCGCGGAAGTTGGGGTACTTCTGGAGGCTATTTACGTAGAACGCGGGAGGAGGGTTCGGCCGGGGCTTTGGTCGAGTCGGCGGCTTCTTCCTGTTCTTCCTGCTTGGCTCGTTCGGCAGCCAGCGCGGCGACACCGTCCGCGATCTGCTTCTTTGCTGCAGCCAGATCGCTTCGTCCTGTATCGACCGCCTTCACCTGGTCCAGGATCAAGCGGGCCTCATCCGCATGCAGCTCGCCAACTTTGAGTGTAACGATTCGTCCCTGGCGATCCGCGAAAACCGAAAATGGAAACACCGTGTCCATGCCAAACGCGGCGATGGCATCCAGCCCATCCTGCTCGCCGATCAGCACAGGATAATCGATGCCCATCTCGCGTGCGTAGTGGCGAACGGCATCCCGGAAGTCCACCGCAATTCCCACGACTTCGAGTCCGTCGGCAGCGCGCTGATGCCGCAGGGTCTTCAATAGTGGGATCTCGCGACGGCACGGGGCGCACCAGGTGGCCCAGAAGTTGATCAATAACGGACGACCCTTCCATTCCGACAACGCGTGCTTCACGCCATCGCCGTCCGCCAGCGTAATTGCCGGGACGTCTGTTGGAACAGTACGGGGATTCGGGGATTGTCCTTGATCGGGTCGATCGTCCGCCGAGGGCTCGCTGAGTGCGGCCGGGCGCGGCGTTGGGGACGTATCCACGACACCTTGAGTGCGGGCAACGCGGGCAAGGTGTGCGACGAAGAATCCTGATACGCCGCCTATACAGATGATCGCGATGGCGACTGGGACGCGGAAGCCGTCTCTCACGTCGTACCGGGTGCCGCGGCTCTGGAGGCGCTCAAGTTGCGATCGAAGGCGCGGCGCGCCAGGGAGGCGAATTCGGCGGCCTTCATGTATCCGACTACCCGGAAGTTACGTCGCTCTTCACCATCGGGACCGTAGAACGCGATGGTTGGCGGCCCGAAGATGTCGAAGTGCTTCAACAGTTCCTGGTCTACCGCATCGTTCTTGGTCACATCTGCATGCAGCAGTACCGCGTTTGCGAGGGCGGCCTGCACCGTCTTATCACTGAACGTGTAGCGCTCCATCTCTTTGCACGATGTGCACCAGTCAGCGTAGAAGTCCAGCATGACCGGTCGGCCGGCGGCCGTAGCAGCCGCTACACGTTTGTTCAGGTCATCCAGCGATTTGATGGTGTCGAAGGGCAGCGCTGGTTCCTTCGTCCCGGCGGTTACCGGACCGTTGCCCGCGCTACCGGAGGCGTTGCCCGCTCGTAGGGTGCTCAGCGGCTGCAATGGGTCGTTGCTGCCGGCAGCTACCCCAATGAGAAGGATGATGCCGTAGACAAGTGCCAGCAGGCCGGCGGCCCGAATGGCGGCGGGAGCCGGGCCACCATCTCGGGCCTTGAGCGCGAAAATCCAGAAGCCTGAAATGACCGCGAGCGCCGACCACAACAACATGGTGAGCGAGTCCGGTACGAGCGGCTGCAGGAAATAGATGGCGAGACCGAGGAAGATCACACCGAAGAGCGATTTGATGGTGTCCATCCACGGTCCGGCCTTCGGCAATAGCGTGCCGGCAGAAGCTCCCACGACCAGGAGGGGCACACCCATTCCCAACGCAGTCACGTAGAGGGCCGCGGCGCCGCGAGCGATCATCCCCGTCTGGCTGATGACAGTGAGTGCGGCAATGAGTGCAGGTGCCACGCAAGCGGTGGCGACCAGGGCCGACAGGGCTCCCATGATGCCGCACCCAATGAAGGTGCCCGATCTTTGGCGGTTGCTGATGCCCGCCAGGCGAGTTTGGATGGCGCTGGGCATCTGCAGCGTGTAAGCGCCAAACATGGCGAAGGCGAGCGCAATGAACAGGGCAACGAACAGCGCAACAATCCAGGGCTGCTGGAAGAAGGCCTGCGGTGCCTGCTTGAACAGGACGACGAACAGCGCGCCGGCTGCTGCGTAGGTCAGCGCCATTCCCTGTACGTACGTGAACGCGAGCAGGAAGCCGCGCCCGCGAGTCACCTTGTCGCCTTCGCCGGCCAGGATCCCGGAGAGAATGGGGACCATGGGCAATACGCACGGCGTGAGGGACAACCCCAGGCCGCTCACGAAGAAAAAGGCCAGTACGGCCAGCAGGCTGCCGTCACGGAGAACGGAGGCCATGCGGTCTTGTACGGACACAAAGGCGCCTGTGCTCGACGCTATGGGCGTGCCTGTGGTTGCGGCCGCCGCTGCTGCGCCGCTGGAGCCGCTCGCGGCATCCGCAGCGCCCGCGCTCCCGGCGGCCGCCGCTGCCGGCAGGACTACGCTGACGGTCTTCGTAATGGGCGGGTAGCAGAGTCCCGCGGTCGCACAGCCCTGGTACGTCACCTTCAGGGGTACTGTGAGATCGCCGGCACCTGATCGTGCAACGGCAATCGAGCCAACGAGGTCGTGGTGATAGACCTCCTGCTTGCCGAAGTACTCATCTATCTTCGTCTCGCCCGTGGGTAGCACGAGCTCACCAAGCTTCGCCGACGCGCTGTCGCTCGATGCCTTGATGCGCGCGCGATAGAGGTAGTACCCGTCGGTGACTCCCCAGATGAGCCGGATCTTGTCCGGACCGTCGGGCAGTGCGCTGAAGCGGAATGCCTCATCGGGTGACAGGAAGTCCGGCTCGCTCTGTTGGCCACGCCCGCTGCTCAGGGCGGCCTCGATGCCCTTGGATGTGTTCGGCTGGACAGCACCCGCGAGGGCCGTGGCGGCTCCCAGGGCTGTAGCGCCCCCCAGAAAAGCCGCCAGAAACAGCGCGCCGCATCGGTACCTGGGGTTCATGGAGCTCGTATTCATAACCGCTGATTTTCGTAGGTGGCAGGCAGCGCCGCTAGCGGTTCGACCGCGAAAGTGAGAAAAAACTTCCCTCCACGCTTGAATTTACCCGTTCTCCCACTATCATTAGCAGCCACCGGGGGTGAGTGCTAACAGCCTCCTTGGTTGTAAATTTCCCAATTATTTCAATAGCTTCTAAAGGAGCGACATCCATGAAGATACGTCCTCTTCATGACCGCGTCATCGTGAAGCGCCTGGAGGAGGAACGAACCTCTCCGGGCGGCATCGTCATTCCCGATACCGCGGCCGAAAAGCCAGTGCAGGGAAAGATCGTAGCGGTCGGCAAAGGCAAGATTCTCGAAGACGGCCAGGTCCGTCCCCTCGACGTCAAGATCGGCGACAAGATCCTCTTCGGCAAGTACAGCGGCACAGAAGTTCGCGTTGAAGGCGACGAGCTCGTTGTGATGCGCGAGGAAGACATCATGGCCGTGATTGAATCCAAGTAACTGAAGGATCAAGACAATGGCAGCTAAAGAGGTCCGATTCAGCGACGACGCACGCCAGCGCATGTTCAAAGGCGTCAACGTCCTCGCGAATGCCGTCAAGGCAACACTAGGTCCGAAAGGCCGCAATGCGGTGCTCGAGAAGAGCTTCGGCGCCCCCACCATCACGAAGGATGGTGTGTCGGTCGCGAAGGAAATCGAGCTGAAGGACAAGTTCGAGAATATGGGCGCGCAGATGGTGAAGGAAGTCGCTTCCAATACATCTGACGAAGCCGGCGACGGTACTACCACCGCCACGGTGCTCGCACAGGCCATCATCCGCGAAGGCCTCAAGGCCGTCGCTTCCGGCCGCAACCCGATGGACGTCAAGCGGGGTATCGACAAGGCCGTAATTGCGGTCGTCGAAGACCTCAAGAAGCTTTCCAAGCCCTGCAAGGACTCGAAGGCCATCGCCCAGGTCGGCACGATCTCGGCGAACTCCGACGAGTCGATCGGCAAGACCATTGCAGATGCGATGGAGAAGGTCGGCAAGGAAGGCGTGATCACGGTTGAGGAAGGCTCCGGTCTCGACAACGAGCTGGAAGTGGTCGAGGGCATGCAGTTCGACCGCGGCTACCTGTCGCCGTACTTCATCAACAACCCGCAGAACCAGACAGCCGAGCTCGAAAAGCCGCTGATCCTGCTGGCTGACAAGAAGATCTCCAATATCCGCGAAATGCTGCCGCTCCTCGAGGGCGTAGCGAAGGCCGGCCGTCCGCTGCTGGTCATTGCGGAAGACGTCGAAGGCGAAGCGCTTGCGACTTTGGTCGTGAACAACATCCGCGGCATCCTCAAGGTGTCGGCGGTGAAGGCGCCCGGCTTCGGTGACCGTCGCAAGGCCATGCTGCAGGACATCGCGGTCCTCACGGGCGGCACGGTAATTTCCGATGAAGTGGGTCTGTCGCTCGAGAAGGCGACGCTCAATGATCTCGGCGATGCGAAGAAGATTGTGGTCGAGAAAGAAAACACCACCATCATCGACGGCGCCGGCAAGCAGTCCGACATCAAGGCGCGCATCGAGTCGATCCGTCAGCAGGCCGAGGAGGCCACTTCGGATTACGACAAGGAAAAGCTGCAGGAGCGTGTTGCAAAGCTCTCCGGCGGTGTTGCCGTGATCAAGGTCGGCGCAGCCACTGAGATCGAGATGAAGGAAAAGAAGGCGCGCGTCGAAGACGCACTGCACGCGACCCGTGCGGCCGTCGAGGAAGGCGTGGTGCCGGGCGGTGGTACCGCTCTGATCCGTGCGCAGAAGGTGCTCGAGAAGCTCGAAGGCGCGAATGAGGACCAGCAGGTTGGCATCACCATCCTGAAGCGTGCGATCGAGGAGCCGCTGCGTCAGATCGTTGACAACGCCGGTGAGGATCCCGCTGTAATTCTCAACCGCGTCAAGGAAGGCAAGGGTTCCTTCGGCTACAACGCGGCTTCTGGAGATTTCGGTGACATGCTCGAGGCGGGCATCCTGGATCCGACCAAGGTCACGCGTCTTGCACTGCAGAACGCGGCCTCCGTTGCGGGTCTGTTGCTGACGACCGAGGTGATGATCGCCGAGGCTCCGAAGGATGAGGAGCACAGCCATGGCGGCATGCCGCCGGGCGGCATGGGCGGAATGGACATGTAATCACCCCTCTAAAGGGATATCGAATCTGTAACACAACATCGATAAGATACTGTTGACGGTTAAGGGTTGTTGCCGCGCCCCCTAAGTGCGGCGCAACCCCGAAAGACGCGGAACAAGACCCCCTATTCCGCGCATCATTGAAACCCGGCCTCTGGCCGGGTTTTTTTTCGTTTTCGCGGCGCCGTTAAGCGGCCGTTAAGGTTGCCCGCCGCCGCCCCGCCAATACAATCCCGTTCCCGCTTGAACGCACGATCGCGCGCGTGCTACGCGCCGTGTCGCCTGCCACCAACATGTCTGCCCATACAAATCCAACCTGTGTCTAACATCTGGACGCGTCGCGTTCCTATTTGAGCTTTGTCGGTGTTGACAGACGGTTTTTCGCTCGGTGTCAACCCCTCGTTGGGCTTACCGTTGGCTGCACGGGAAACCCACGATCGGGAGATCACTACCATGCTCGGATTGAAAACAGTGCGGCGCGTGCGCGGCCTACGCGGCCTGGTCGCCGGCTTGTCTACTTGCGGGATGTTGTTGCTGGCTGCCTGCGGAGGCGGGATGAGCGCGGGCGGTATGTCGACCCCCGCATCCTGCGGCTCGTCGAGTTGCGGGGGCGCCATGGTCACGATGACCGATGCCAAGGGCGACTTCCTCAGCTACACGGTCAACCTGACATCGTTGCAGCTCCAGACCGCGGCCGGTGCATCCGTCGAAACGATGCCGGCCGTCACCAAGGTCGACTTCGCCCAGCTCGTCGATCTCACGGAAGTCATCAGCGCGGGACAGATCCCCGCGGCCGAATACGTCAGCGCGACACTGACATTGGATTACACCGGCGCCAACATCACGGCGGACGACGGCACCGGCGCTGCGGTCGTACTGAAGCCGGTAGACGCCAACGGCGCCGCGCTGACCGGCACCCTGATGGTCAGCATCAAGTTGGATAATGCCAACCACCTGCGCATCACGGCCGGCCGCACCGGCCGGCTCGGATTTGATTTCAATCTGGCCGCTTCCAACACCGTGGACCTTACGGCCGGCACCGTGACTGTGTCACCGACTCTGGTGGCAAGTGTTGTGCCTGCGGATGACAAGCGGTTGCGTGTGCGCGGTCAGCTGGTCAGCGCCAGTACGACCGCCAATGATTTTGTGTTGAATGTGCAGCCGTTCCACGATCAGTCCAAGACCACGGGTCAGTTGACCGTTGGCGTGACGAGCACCACGACCTACCAGGTCAATGGCACCGCGTATGTTGGAGCGCCTGGAATCGCAGCAGTCGCGGCACTGCCGGCCAACACCATGGTGGCTGCCTTCGGCACGATTCAGAAGGATACCCAGGACTTCACCGCGACCGCCGTGTTGGCGGGCACGAGCTTCGAGAATCCGTCCAAGGACCTGGTCTCGGGTACTGTCATTGCGCGTACCGGCAACACTCTGACTCTGCGCCGGGCCACGCTGTGGCATCACGTCGATGGTGATTTCGAATCCGCGAACCACGACATAACTGTGCTCGTTGCCGACGCCACTGCGGTCACCGAAGAGGGCGCGATGGGTACGTTCACGACAGCTGACATCTCGGTGGGGCAGCACATCGACGCGTTCGGCATGATCAGCTCGAACGGTACGAGCGGCAGCGGTAGCAACAAGACGGTGGATGCCACCGCCGGTGCGGTGCGGCTCGAGATCACTCCGGCGTGGGGCGTCATCAGCAACCTCGCTGCCGGCACAATGACAGTCAATCTGAAGTCGCTCGATGGGCTGCCGATGAGCGCATTCAACTTCGCGGGCACCGGTACGAGCGCCGCGACCGATGCGAATGCCACGGCCTATGTCATCGACACCGGCATGCTCAGCCAGACCGGATTGGCCATGAACGCGCCGGCGCGGGTAATGGGCTTCGTCACACCGTTCGGCAAGGCTCCGCCGAATTTCAAGGCACAGACGCTGGTCAACTTCTCGCAGGTTCCCCAGGCGCTGGTGATTGATTGGGCACAGCGGGGATCGGCCACGGCATTCATGGGGCTGACTGCGACGAGCACCTCGTTGCAACTCAATCTGACTGGCAGTGACAAGCTGCACTTCGTTGCGATCGGACCCGAACTGGTCGATCTGACGACACTCGCGGCGGCACCGACGATCGTGCCGGATACGATGGCGACCAACGCGGTGTTCGCGATCGGTCACCATGGCAAATACAAGACCGAGAACTTCAACACGTTCGCCGCTTTCGTGACGGCGCTCGCTGCTGATCTGACACCGACGGCCACTGTGGTGGATCTCGCGGCGACTGGACACTACGACAGTACGGCGAACACATTCACTGCAAACCGGATTGCGGTGCTGATCAACGATTGAGCGTGGTATGTTCTACCGCAGTGTTTGAGTAAGGCGTGCCGCCCGGGTGACCGCGGCGGCACGTTTCTCAGCGGGAGAATTCGCTATGCCAACTATTGTCAAATCAATTGGTGTCGCCGCGCTGTTACTGGCGCTCGGCGCGTGTTCCAAACTCGGCATGGGACAGGCGGACTCCATGGCCTGGGCGCGGGAAGCGCTCGAACGTAACGATCGGCTGGAGGTCGTGGCCTCCGATCCGCAGGCCAAAACCTTCACAGTGCGCGTGAAGGATTCCGGCCAACTGGTTGTCATTCCGGTCGATCAGATTGTGGCGGGTCCTGCCGATCTCATGACCGCACCGGCCAGGCAGACCGCCATGGCGCCGCTACCGTCCTCTGAGGCTTCTGGGGGCACCGAAGCCGCTGGGGGCACCTCCTCACCCTCGGAGTCTCCATCGGCCGGTCCGGCGTCACCAGCAGCCCCGGTATCGTCGGGCGCATCGGCACCCGGAGCGATGGCCGCCGAGGCTCCGCAGCCGCCAGCGGGACCGACGCCGGCCCACCGGCCGGCACCGCCGCCACAACCCAGCTCTGCCTTGGTCGCGGCCGATGACCAGGCGACCACTGCGGGACAGGACGTCGGTCCGCATGCCGAGTCCGCCGCCAATGCGCAGGCGGGTCACGTGTTGGCCTCGGGGCCCGGCTACAGCATCAAGGCGAGCGGCTCCAAAGCCGGACCCTCACGGCTTTCGCCCGCTACTGCGGCGCGGGGTACACCGGAGCGCCTTCACGATCCGATCATCTGCCAGGGCGCGCGCCTTTTACATATTGACAATCGGAACCTGGAATTCGATGGTGACGCCATTACCGCTGAAGATGGTTGCGAGATTCACATTACGAATACGCACATCAGCGCAAAAGGAATAGGGGTCCTGGCCCGCGCAGCCAATGTCCACATCAAGAACAGTGAGATTACCGGTGGCTCTGGCGCGGTCGATGCGTCGGACGGAGCACAAGTGTATGCCGAGTCCTCCCGCTTCAAGGGTTTGACCCGCCGCCTGGAGAGTTCCGCATTTCACGACCTGGGTGGCAATGTCTGGAATTGACGGGGGCTCCGGCGTCGGTCCGTGAGTCGCAGCCGCTAGTATTTGCGGCGAGTGATTTCGTTGCGCAGTCCTGTCTTCGTGACGATCGGCTGCTAGCCGACCTCATCAGTCAACAAGACTTACAGCGCCGGCTTTCTGCTAGCGACTTCGCTGAACGCGCGCCCAAGCTCGCAGCCGATGCGCCGGTCGTCGAGACGCAGCTCCTTACGGAGTTACGTAAATGGCGGCGTCGTGAATTGGTCCGCATCGCATGGCGCGATCTCGCCGGGTGGGCACATCTCGAAGAGACCCTCGCTGACCTGACCGCGTTTGCGGATGTCGCGATCCGTACTGCATGCGCATTCGCGCGCCGCCCCCTTGTTGCTCGATACGGAGAGCCGTGCTCGCCCAGTGGCGCTGTTCAACCCCTTGTCATTCTTGGGATGGGCAAGCTTGGGGGTGGCGAACTCAACTTTTCGTCTGATGTCGACTTGGTGCTGCTTTTCCCCGAGCACGGTGAAACCAACGGGGCGCGTTCCATCGCCAACGAAGAGTTCTTTACTCGTCTGGGCCAGGGGCTCGTTCGAATGTTGGAGGCGCCAACTCCGGACGGGATTGTACTGAGGGTTGATCTGCGGTTGCGCCCGTTTGGAGACAGCGGACCGTTGGTTTCCAGTTTCGCGTCTTTCGAAGACTATCTGCCTCGACATGGTCGTGATTGGGAGAGATACGCGTATGTGAAAGCGCGCGCGATCACAGCACCGGAGCGATACGAGGAAGTCAACGCTTCAGCCGTGCGGCCCTTTGTTTATCGCCGCTATTTGGACTTCGGTGTATTTGAGAGCCTGCGCGAGATGAAGGCGCTGATCACGCGCGAAGTCGAACGCCGCGAGCTCGCTGATCATGTGAAATTGGGTCCGGGCGGCATTCGTGAAATCGAGTTCATTGTCCAGGCGTTTCAGCTCATCCGTGGCGGCAGGGACAAACGTTTGCAAACTCCCTCGCTGCTGAAGGCGCTGGCCTTTCTCGGTGAGACTCGCATCTTGCCGCCGAACGTAGTGACAGATCTTGGCGCAGCCTACGTCTACTTGCGACGGTTGGAAAACCGGCTGCAGATGCTCGGGGATGCCCAAGTGCACAAGCTGCCCGACGATCCGCCATCGAGGCAGCGGATTGCGGTCGCCATGGGGTGTGCCGACTGGCCCGCACTGCTGAAGGAGTTGGATCAGCATCGGGGACGGGTGAGCAGTCATTTCCGTTTCGTGGTGTTTGGTGGCACCGATTCCGATCGCAACTCAGTCAAGATTGACCTCGGTCGCTTCTGGGACTCGCAAGCGGAGACGGCGGCGCTGGTGGAGTCATTGTCGCGAGCGGGATTTTCGGACGCTGAAGAAGCGTCCCGTATCTTGTTGGAGCTGCGCGCGTCATCGCTCGTACGCAAGCTGGATGAGGCCGGGCGCAAACGACTCCAGGGACTTCTGCCTGCGCTGCTCGCGGACATTGCCGCCAGCGGCGCTCAGCTCGCGGTTTTACGCAGGGTTTTGCGGATCATCGAGGCCATAGGCCAACGCTCCGCCTACTTTGCACTGTTGCAGGAGAGCTCCGCTGCCAGGGCGCGCCTGGTCGAGTTGTGTGGTCACGGGGATTTTCTCGCGCAGCAGATTGCTGCGTATCCGCTGTTGCTGGACGAGTTGATTGACGAGCGGGTGTTCTCCACCGTGACCTCGCGAGCGGAGCTGTCGCGGGAGCTCGCGTTGCAGATGCAACTGGTGCAGGAGGATGACCCGGAGCACCAGGTCGAAGCCCTGCGGCATTTTCAACGGGCCGCGATCTTTCGTGTCGGGGTGGCCGACCTGACGGGTCGCATGCCTGTGATGCAGGTGAGCGATCGGTTGACCGACATCGCCGAGTTGATTGTGGAACGAGCGATGGAGCTGGGCTGGCAGCAGATCACGGCACAGTATGGCGTTCCTTTCTGCGGGGACGGCCCCGCTCGCCGGCCCGTCCGGATCGCGGCGGCCGGCTACGGCAAGCTGGGTGGAATCGAGCTGGGATATTCCTCGGACCTGGACCTCGTGTTCTTGCACGACTCGCACGGTGAGCGCCAGGAGACTGAGGGCGCGCAATCTGGCACCGGGCGTTCAATCGACAATCAGGTCTTCTTCGTCCGGCTCGCGCAGCGCATCGTTCATCTGCTGACGATGCACTCCGCTGCGGGGCGACTTTACGAAGTCGATGTGCGCCTCCGGCCGAGCGGCAAAGGCGGAATGCTGGTGACGAGCATCCACGCGTTTGCGGAGTATCAGAAGCAGGAGGCGTGGACTTGGGAGCATCAGGCGCTTCTGCATGCGCGCTCTGTTGCAGGTGCGCCTGAGTTGCGCGCGGAGTTCGAAAACATCCGAATGAATGCCCTCTCCAACTACGTGCGTCGGGACACATTGCAGACCGAGGTGCGGTCGATGCGCGAGCGCATGCGTAAGGAGCTATCGCGGGCGAAGGAAGGCCAATTCGACATCAAGCAGGATTCGGGCGGCGTGGCGGACATCGAGTTCCTGGCGCAGTACTGGGCGCTCCGGTGGGCGAAGGACTATCCGCCCATTGCAATGTTCTCGGATACGATCCGGCAGCTCGAGTCGGTGGCCTCCGCGGACCTGGTATCCCAGGTCACCGTCGATCTGCTGATCGTCGCCTACCAGGCGTACCGGGTGCGGACGCACCACCTTTCGCTCATGAACGAGCAGCCCATCGTCCCGGCCACCGAATTCGCCACCGAGCGCGCGGCGGTGACCCGCATCTGGAATCGGGCCATGGCGGACGATCCCGCCGTATAATCCGTCCCCATCCTTCGTTGCCGAAAGCTCTTCTCATGGCCGTGACGACCAAGCCGCTGATCCAGCCCAACGCCCAGAATCAATACGATGTCACGGACGAGGATCTGCCGCTGTCTTGTCCCATGCCGCAGATGTACCTGTGGAACTCACATCCACGTGTGTATCTGCCGATTGAGCAGACGGGTTGGGCGAAGTGCCCTTACTGCGGGGCGGAATACACGCTCAAGTCCTAGGGACACTGCTATAGGCGCGGCCGCCTGCGCCGGTGGCTACGTGCCCGCGGCCCGGTAGGGTTTGTAGGACTTTTCTTCAACGATTCTCGAGCCCAGCGCGAGATTGACCCGCTTTTTGATCGCCGCGCGCTCGTCGTTGTACACATAGACCGCGCGAGCCAGCTCGATGAAATCGCGGTCGAAGGTCTGCACGGCTTCCTTCTCGCGGATTCGATCTTCGATATCCCACAGTCGTTCGTTGACGTCGTGTAGAGCACGCTCGTCGGCGGCCAGAGTGCCGCTCGCGCAGCCGCTTTCCTGCCACGTTTTCTCCAGCAGCCCGAGCTCGAGCCGGACGTTGCCGACCTTGGCGGGATCGGTGATACGCACGGTCTTGATCCGCAAAATGGTGATCTTGTCCAGCAGCTCGCCGGGTGAGATGGGAACCAGCACGTCTTTCATTTGGGTCACTCGCTCGGAAGGCGGCTATCGTAACAACTCGTCGATCTTCGCGGTGACTTGCGGGACGGTGATGAGGTCCATGACGCCGGGCTCCTCGATCTTGCGGGTCCACGCCAACCCGCCGGGAGTCTTGCCGCAGAACCGCACAGCGGCCTCGGCGTACGCATCAATACACCACTGTCGCGAGAGATACGGGCCGCTGCGGGCCGGATTGGTGGCGGCATAGAGTCCGATGACCGGTGTGCCGACCATGGTTGCCATGTGGACCGGGCCCGAGTCGGGAGCCAGCAGTACTTTGGCGCGGGACAGGAGCGCCAGAAGTTGGGGCAAGGTGTCCTTTCCAACCTGGTTGATCACCTGTGTGCGCGAGTCGATTCGCTGCTCGATGGCAATGGCCGTCTCGCGCTCCAGCGAGGTCGGACCGCCCACCAGGATGATGCGCGCGCCGTGCTTTCGAAAAGCGTGGTCGGCAACTGCTGCATACCGGTCTGCAGGCCAGTTCCGCAGTGAGTGGCTGGAGCACGGACTGATCACGAGCGTCGGGCGAGCGTCCGGAATCAGTGTTTCGGCGTACTCAACGGCATCGGGAGGTAACGGAATGTCCCATCGCAGCACGCGCTCCTGGATACCCAGAGCCTTAATGAAACCAAAGAAGCTGTCGAGCACGTGCTCACGCGCGCGCGCGGGCACGTGCGCATTGGTAAACAGCCACTGCAGCTCGCGTGCGCGTGTCCGGTCGAATCCGACTTTGATGGGGGCCGACACCTGGTGCGCAAGCAGGCTTGCCCGAATCGCGAGCTGCATGTGAAGCAGCACGTCAAACTGTCGACCACGTAACTGCTCACGCAAATTGCGCAACCCAGACAACGCGGCACGCTTGTCTACGGTGATAAGCTCGACGCCGTCGACGAGTTTCATGAGACGCGCCTCGGTCTTACCGATGATCCACGTGAGCTGCGTGGTCGGCCATACATGCTGTAACGTACGGATGATCGGTACGACGTGGCATGTATCGCCTATCGCAGATAGTCGGAGGATGCAAACGCTTCGAGGCGGTTCGGCGAGAGGTAGCATGTATTTGTCTTCACGGCGCCTCCTTGGCGCCGCTATATGTTGCCGGTTCGCGGTCTTGCCGCGAACCGGCAGGAAAGTTGCGCGCAGCGCATGACAAGAGGTTAAAGCATGGCGGGGCGTTGGCCGCTCGGTTCTGAAGTGAAGCATACCGCCCTGCCCGGCGGGGCAATGCTATATGACGGATCCCGCGTGGGCAATTTGGGTGCCTCGTGGTTTGATCCCAAGCATTGGGAGGCGCGCGGCGAGGTTGAAGGGACTGCGCGCGGCAGGGGCCTGGCGCATTACATCAAGGCGGATGGTCGGCAGTTCGTGCTACGACACTACCGGCGCGGTGGCCTGGCAGCGCGCTTTTCCGGTGACCGTTACTTATGGAAGAGCGAGGATGACACGCGGCCGTTCGCGGAATGGCAGCTCACTTACAGGTTGCATCGCGCGGGGTTGCCGGTGCCGGCGCCGCTGGCGGCTCGCTATCAACACGAAGGTCTCACCTATACCGGCGACATCATCACCGAGCGTCTCAACACGGTTGGCTCGCTTGCCGAGTGTCTCGCTACTGGTGCGCTGTCGATTCTCACGTGGATTTCCATTGGTCGATGCATCAGACGGTTTCACGACCTCGGCGTGTGTCACGCGGATCTCAACGCACACAACCTATTGCTCAATGAGGACGCCAAGGTCTACATGATCGACTTCGACCAGTGCCAGCTCCGCAGAGCTGGTCTGTGGCGCGATGGTAATCTCGTGCGGCTGCGTCGCTCTCTAGAGAAAGTAACGTACGCGCTGCCGCGCGATCGCTTCGGAGAAGCGGATTGGCACGGACTGCTGGACGGCTATCGCCAGACCTCGGGCGATCAGCCCCTGGCGCCCGGGACCTGAGACGCCGGCCGTCGGGCGTGCGTTACCTCTACATACTGGCGGTTTATCTGGCTGCGCCGCTCATCAGCCTGGTGATGTTGTGGCGCGGCCTGCGTGATCGCAGCTATTGGAGCAACTTCGCCGAGCGGTTTGGATTTGGGGAACGGTTGCCGCCAGGCAGTATCTGGATCCACGCGGTCTCGGTGGGCGAGGTGCAGGCCGCCGCGGCGCTCGTCACGACGCTGCGCGAGCGGTATCCCGCAGTTCCCGTGGTGGTGACGACTCTTACGCCCACCGGAGCGGTACGGGCGAAGACCTTGTTCAAAGATCTCGCGCAGGTACGGTACATACCGTTCGATCTGCCGGGCTCCGTGCGGCGTTTCTTCAATCGAGTGCAACCCCGACTGGCCGTCATCTTCGAGACCGAGTTGTGGCCGAACCTGTACTACCAGTGTGGCCGCAGGCGGATTCCGTTGGTGTTGGCCAGCGCGCGCATTTCCCCCCGCTCGGTCAGTCGTTACAGGCGGTTGGGGTCGTTGTTTCGGGACGCGCTGTCCAGAGGCGTGGTCGTTGCGGCACAAGGCGAGGGCGATGCGGATCGCTTCAAGTCATTGGGTGCTGCCGAGGATCGCACTCACGTCACGGGCAACATCAAGTTTGATTTCAGTGTGCCGTTGGATATCGGAGAGCGGGGCCGGCAACTGAGGGAGTTCTACGCGGCCGCGCGTCCAATGTGGGTCGCTGGCAGCACGCATGCGGGAGAGGAAGAGATCGTCCTCGAGGCGCATCGCATGCTGCGCGGCGCTCACCCTCGGGCGCTGTTGGTGCTGGTGCCTCGGCATCCTCCTCGTTTTGACGAAGTAGCTCACGGGCTGCAACGTGCGGGTATCCGATTCGCGCGGCGCTCGCAGCGGCTTGGGGAGAAGGCGGGCGCCGCTGCGGCGTCCGCCGATGTGTTGCTTGTCGATACCCTCGGTGAGCTGTTGGATTTTTACGCGGCTGCGGATGTGGCGTTTGTCGGCGGAAGCCTGGTTCCTATCGGGGGCCACAACCTGTTGGAGCCCGCCGCGCTGGGACTGCCTATTCTGACGGGTCCGCATACCGCCAACGGCGCCGACATCGCCAAGTTGCTCGTGGAGCGGGGCGCCGCGGCAGTGGTGCACGATGCCGATGAGCTCGGTCGCCAGGTCTCGATGTTGTTAGCGGATCCCGAGGAGCGGGATCGCATCGGCGCACTCGGGCGCGATTCGGTGGACAGTAACCGCGGCGCGTTGGGTAAGTTGCTGGGATTGATAGAGCCGCTGTTGCGCGGCTAGCGTCGCGGGGTGCGGTGGGCGCCTTGGTGGCGCTATCAGCGCCGCGGTTGGCGTCGCGTCGCCTTTAACGCGGCGGTGGCGTTGGAGTTGGGGGCCGCGGGGCCTGACCTGCGGGCGGCGGCGGTGATTGCGGCTGCTCCATCACCTGCGGTCGAGCCGGAGCCTCGATCGGCTGCGGCGGCACGGTTGGCGCCGAAACGCCGAGCCACTTGTCGATTTCCGTAACATCGTTGCGCGAGAGATTGCCCGACGCCAGCCGCAGTTGAATCACACTCACGATGTAGTCGTAGCGGCTGACCGCGTAGTCGGTCTGTGCCTGCACGAGTGTGCGGCGCGAGTTCAGAACGTCTACCGCGGTGCGGGTTCCAACTTCGTAACCGGCCTCTGTTGCCTTCAATGCGGTCTGGCTCGATTCCAACGCCTGCCGCAGCGCCTGCACGCGCGCAATGCCGCTGATTACACCGAGGTAGGCATCCCTGGCCTGCCGTTCAGTGGCGCGCGAGGATTGCACTACCGCTTCCTTGGCCGCGATCCACAGATACTGGCTCTGCCGAACCCGCGACTGCGTCAGGCCGCCGCTGAACAGGGGCACCGAGAGCTGCAGGGTGTACTGGCGGTCGTTGATGGCGCTGTCGACTTCCAGAGGGTTGCCGGGAGGAAAGCTCTCCGAAGCATCATTCGTTGTGCGCGACTTGCTGGCAATGACATCGAGCGTGGGCAGATGGCCACCAAAGGCAATCCTCACGTTTTCCCGCGCAATGTCGGCCGCCAGCTTGTTGGACAACAGTGAGACGTTCTGCTCCAGCGAGACCGTGACCCACTCGTCTTCGCTCGCCGGTTCCGGCGAGGTGAGCGGCATGTTGTCGCCGGGCTTGTTCAGGGAGTCGTATTTCTGGCCCGTGATCTCGCTGAGCTGGTCGCCTGCCGTGGCGAGGGTGCGCTTGGCCGCGATGACCGCGGCAGCGGCCGTATCGCGCGCCGCTTTCGCCTCCTGCACGTCCGTAATTGCGATCAGGCCGACCTCGAAGCGCTTGTTGGCCTGGTCGAGCTGCCGTGAAATCGCCTCCAGCGAGGCCTGGTTCGCTTCCAGGCCGTCGAGGGCCGACAGTACGTTGAAGTACGCCTGGGCGACGCGGAGGATCAGATTCTGCTGGGCAGCCTGGTAGGTGGCCTGCGCCTGGGCCACCTGGATATCGGCCTGCTTGATGGCCATCCAGTTGGACCACGAAAAGACGTTCTCGCGCAGATTCAGGCCCCACGTCTTGGCCGTGGAGTTCGTCACGAACGGCGTGGTGACGGGGAAAGGGTTGTTCGTCTGATCGAAGCTCAGGGAGCCCTCGGTACCGTCCTGCTTCTCCCGGGTCATGGACAGGGTCCCGGAGAGCTGCGGAAGCACGGCGGCCCAGGCCTGGGGACGCGCCTCCCGGGCGGCAAGGCGGTTGGCGTCCGCCTGGCGAATCTGGGGGTCGCTTTTCAGGGCGTCCTCGTAGACACCCACCAGGTCCTTGGCGGCGGCGGCGCTCGTCAGTGCGAGCGACACAAAAAGACAGGCCAGCGGGCGATTCATGGCATTCCCTTCAGCAATAGCAGCTCAGCAACGGCAGGCGCGCGGTAACGACGAGACCGCCCCTCAGAACGTGAACTCTTGAGGCCGTCGTGCGTTGATCAATGGGTCCACGACCGTCTCGAACAGGCTTTCCGAGGTCCAGGCATCCTCGGCCGTGCGGCGGATCAGGCGCGCGGTCATGACCGGCGCTTCCCCGACGATGATGAACAGGCGGCCACCGATCTCGAGCTGGCGCTGGAAGCGCTCATCCAGGAGGGGCAGGGAGCCCGTAGCCGCGATGGCGCCATAGCGTTTACGGGGGTCAGCCGCGAGACTCAAGGCGTCGGCCGTCACGATGTGCGTGTTGCCGATGCTGAGAGTGGCGAGATTGCTCTTGGCGAGCTCGGCGAGCTCGGGAAAAACTTCGATGGATTCGACGTGCGCGCTCACGGCCGCCAGACACGCCGTGAGAAATCCAGAGCCGGCACCAATTTCGAGCACTCGCTCGGTGCCTGTGAGCTCCAGCGCCTGCAGAAGGCGGCCCGCCACACTTGGACGCAGCATGTGTTGGCCTTGCGGCAGCGGGACTTCCAGATCGGCGTACGCCATGTACCGCTGCTGCTCGGGCACGAAATGGTCACGCGGAATTTTGCGGAATATTCCCAGCACGCGCCCATCCAGCACGTCCCACGCGCGCACCTGCTGCTCAATCATCTGTTCGCGGGCGTTGGCGGTCAGCATCGGGGCACTCCAATTGGACTTAATGCGTGTCAGTGAAAGCGCGAAAGAAGTTAAGGGTTTTCCCGCGATCTGCCAAGCGCGCTTGCGACGAGCCACGCCGGTGGGCGATAAGACGAGCCGTGCCGGTGGGCGAAATGACAGCCCCGCCCGCGGGATTCACCGCGACGTTGGGCGAAATGACAGCCCCGCCCGCCGGCAACGTCCGGCGGGCGAAAAGAACAGATATAGTGAAATCCGGCTGGGGCGCCCCATACCTTGCTATATGCTTCGACAGTACGTTTCCCCCGGCATGACAATTAATGAAAATGATCCGAGGGAGCCCTCCGCAAGGCATTGCCACTTGAGGCACTGAGAACAGTAGATGTCGATCGTCGGGCTTTTGTGCCTTTTGTTTGCACTCGTTGCGAGTCTTCTGCTCGTGCTTTATTGGGTGCAGCGTCGCGAGATCCGCAGCGTCGAGCAGCTTTCGCAGCAGGTACAGCGCATTGCGATCGGCGGCCGGCTGGATGGCCGCGTCGATCTGCAAAGCGACCAACCCGAGATCTCCGCGCTCACCACCGCGGTCAATCATCTTCTGACGCGCGTCTCGGCCAACACCGAGCGGGACAACAGCCGTGCCACTCCGAAGCTGTTTGCCGATCTCGGCGACCGCATCCACGAGGCGGTGCTCGTGCATCGCGATGTCATTCTGTATGCCAACCGGCAGTTTGCGACCTTTGTCGGTGTTGAGCGCGTCGAGCTCATGGGGCGCAAGCTGGCGGACCTGGTGCCGCCGGAATACTCGGAGTTGGTGAACGAGAACATCCGCCGCCGCCTGGCGGGCGAGCCCGCGGCCGAGCGTTATGAAATCGACATGGTGGGCCTGCAGGGGCAGCTCAGCCGCCTGGAGATTGCCTCCGCGGTTGTTGATTACGAGGGGGCGCCCGCGCTGCTGGTGACGGGTGTTGAGATCATACCAACACAGACGGTGCAGGCGCTGCGGCTGGATGCCGAGCCGCAGGCTCCCGGCGTGCCGTCCATGCACACCCTGGCGTTGGATTCGCTGGCGGAGGCGATCATCGCCACGGATGCCGCCGGGCTCATCACCTACATCAATCCCGCGGCCGAACGTCTGGTCGGCGCTGCGGCGAGCCAGTCGATCGGCAAGACGCTCGAGGACATCGTCGGCTTCGTCGACGAGACGGATCGGCGCCTGCTTTCGGACCCGGTGCGCCAGGCACTCACGAGCGGCGCGCCGGTCAACCTGAGCCGGCGTGCGCTGCTGCTGTCGCGCTCGAACGGCAACGAGCGCTCGATCGAGCTGTCGGCCTCGCCCATCCGCAATGATTCCAAGGAGTTGATTGGCGCGGTCGTGTTGCTGCACGACGTGACCGAGTTGCGGGGCCTGGCGCGCCAGATGTCATACCAGGCCACCCACGATGCGCTCACCGGGCTGGTGAATCGCCGCGAGTTCGAGGGCCGGCTCGAAGAGGCCATCGACAGCGGCCATCGCGGCGATGGTCAGCATGTGTTGTGTTATCTGGATCTCGACCGCTTCAAGGTCGTCAATGACACGAGCGGACATCTGGCGGGCGACAGCATGCTGCGCGAAGTCGCGAAGGTGCTGCGCGATGCGGTGCGTGACAGCGATACCGTGGCCCGCCTGGGTGGCGATGAGTTTGGCATGCTGCTCATCGGTTGCCCGCTGGAGAAGGCGCGGCAGATCGCGGATGACGTGTGCCGCGCGGTGGGTGACTACCGGTTTGTCTGGAAGGACAAGATTTTCAACATCGGCGTGTCCATCGGCCTGGTCGAGATCTCCCGCGAGAGCGGGACGCTCGAAGAGTTGTTTGCCGCCGCCGACTCCGCCTGCTACGTCGCCAAGAAACAGGGCTCAGGCCGTGTTGCCGTGTACTCGGCGCGCGATGAGGCCCTGGCGCGGCACACCGGTGAGATCCAATGGCTGCAGAAGCTGCAGGGGGCGCTCAAGGACAATCGCTTCCAGCTCTACCACCAGCCGATCGTGCCGGCGTATGGGCAGGATGGCGGTGGGCCGGCGATGGAGGTCTTCGTCCGCTTGCAGGACGAGGCGGGGCACGAGGTGCCACCGTCGGAGTTTGTTCGTGCTGCAGAGCGGTATCGGTTGATGAGCCTGGTTGACCGGTGGGTGGTGCAGACCACGCTGGCGGCGCTGGGTCGGGGTGCGATTCCCATTCCGGCCAACCGCAGTGTAGCCATCAACGTATCGGGCCAGACGCTGGGCGACGTCCAGTTCCTGGAGTTCGTGGTGGAGTGCCTGGACAGCACGGGTGTCACTCCTTCCCAGGTGTGTTTCGAAATTACAGAAACCGCGGTGGTGGCGAATCTCGACCATGCGCGCCGTTTCGTGGGTGTGCTGCACGGCATGGGCTGCCAGTTCGCGCTGGATGATTTTGGCTCAGGCGTGGGGTCGTTCTCGAATCTCAAGAACCTGCCCATGGACTATCTGAAGATCGACGGCTCGTTCATGCGCAACCTGGCGCGTGACTCGGTGAACCAGGCCATGGTCACGGCCATGATCAAGCTGGCCCGTACTTTGAATTTCAAGGTGATTGCGGAGCAGGTCGAGGACGAAGCAGGCCTCGAGGCCGCCCGCCGGATGGGTGTGGACTACATCCAGGGGTATGCGGTCGGGAGGCCCCAGCTGCTGTCTTTGGCGGCCTGATCGGCGCTGTTAGCGTCTCCTAGCGTCTTTTCGGGGGTCGTGGTAATAAAGGCACCCGTCCCAAGACCAAAACGACTAACGGACGCGCCCCTATGCAACTTGCCCGATTGTGGCGTGAGCACATGGCCGCCGGTTGTCCTACCGAGCTGACTGGCGTGCAGATCGCTGGCAGCGACGCGCGTGCCCTGGACGCGGAAATCACGGCCTGCGCGAGTGCGCTGATCTGCAGGAAGATGATTGTCGACAGCCGCATGGAGCGGCGTTTGACCGAAATCCAGACCGCCCTGGCGGACAAGCTGGCCCATTACGGGCCGGCCCATCACGGGCAGGCTGATGCGGCCGGACCTGTAACGACTGCCTACTTTGCGCGTTTGAACGAGTTGGTGAGCGCGGTTCTGGTTGAGTCACAAACTGGACGGGCCTAGTTCTTGCTGAGGGCCCTGCTTGGCGTTGCAGAGGTCGGGGAATGAGCGAAGACATGCCTCATGCCGAGGTTCCGCTAAAGGTGCTCGTGGTCGATGATCAGGCCGATTCGGCGGACGCCGTGGCCTTCATGTTGTCTTTGATGGGGCACGACGTACACACGGCTTACGGGCCGCGCGAGGCGCTGGAGCTGTTTCGGGAGTTGCAGCCCAGTGTGGTGTTCATGGATATCAGCATGCCGGAGCTCAGTGGGCTGGAGGCGGCGGCGCGCATCCGGTCGCTGCCTGAAGGGACCTCCACCACGATAATTGCGCTTACCGGGTTGGGGCATGAACAGGATCGCCGGCGGTCACGCGAGGCGAGCATTGACCATCATCTGGTTAAGCCTGCTTCGCCGGCTACGCTGCATCGGTTGTTGAGCGCTATTCACCCGGCCGCCTAAGAGTTGGATTTCCGAGCGTGCTGTTTGGGGCCGCGCCCCGCTAATTGCATTGGGTGATTCCGGCGCGGCACGCCGGCCTCACGCCAATGCAATTCGCGAGACGCGGCTTGAAAGCGCGGGACTCGTGGCGCGCCCGCGGGATGCCCACGAGTGGCTAGCGCCACCGTGGGGGACCCGGAAGGAGCCCTAAGAACTTTAGTCTGTCGCTAGACTCTGCCGCGAGACTTTGGCGTTGGGTGTTAGAGCAAGGGCACTAACAGCAACGCTACGATGTTGATGATTTTGATCAACGGGTTGATGGCGGGGCCGGCGGTGTCTTTGTAGGGGTCGCCTACTGTGTCGCCGGTGACGGCGGCTTTGTGGGCGTCGGAGCCTTTACCGCCGAAGTTACCTTCCTCGATGTATTTTTTCGCGTTGTCCCACGCGCCACCGCCGGTGGTCATCGAGATGGCCACGAACAAACCTGTGACGATCGTGCCGATGAGGAGGCCGCCTAGGGCGCGGATGCCGGCGTCTTCGCCCATCAGGAACTTCATCGTGTACACGAGGACGATGGGGACGAGGATCGGCAGCAGCGAGGGGATGATCATCTCGCGGATTGCCGACTTGGTCAGGAGGTCCACGGCGCGCGAGTAGTCCGGCTTGGCTGTGCCTTCCATGATGCCTTTGATTTCGCGGAACTGACGGCGCACTTCGTTCACCACGGAGCCGGCGGCGCGACCCACCGCTTCCATGGCCATGGCGGCGAAGAGATAGGGGACCAGGCCTCCGATGAACAGGCCGATGACCACCGCGGGATCAAACAGCGAGAACTTTTCGTGCAGGTCCGGATGCACGGCATCCAGGTTGTGCGTGTAGTCGGCAAACAATACGAGCGCCGCCAGGCCGGCGGACCCGATTGCATAACCCTTTGTGACAGCCTTCGTCGTGTTGCCAACGGCGTCCAGAGGGTCGGTGATGTCACGCACTGATTTTGGCAGGCCGGCCATCTCGGCAATACCGCCAGCGTTGTCAGTGATGGGACCGTATGCATCCAACGCGACGATCATGCCTGTCATGGAGAGCATGGCGGTCGCCGCAATGGCGATGCCGTACAGGCCGAGTCCGACCTTGTACGCTTCACCGAGCTGGAACGAACCCCAGATCGCAAGACAGACTGCGATGACGGGCAGGGCGGTGGATTTCATGGACACGCCCAGTCCGGCAATGATGTTGGTCGCATGGCCGGTTTGAGACGCCGCAGCCACACGTTGCACGGGCCCGTATTCGGTCGCTGTGTAGTACTCAGTGATGATGATCAGCGCCGCAGTCAGAGCGAGGCCCACGAGCGCGCAACCGTACAGGTCGTTGGCGTGCTCGGGCATCAGCTTCTGTGTGATGAAGTAGAAGGCAATCGCTGAGACGATGCCCGACACGATGACGCCCTTGTACAGGGCGTTCATGATTTTTCCGCCCTCTTTGGCAGAGACGAAGAACGTGCCGATGATTGAGGAAACGATGGATGCCGCGCCGAGGGCGAGCGGATAGATCACAGCGTTCAACTTGGCAGCGTCGCCCTCGCCGGCAAACAGCAATCCGCCCAGGAGCATGGTGGCGACGAGTGTTACCGCGTAGGTCTCAAACAAGTCAGCGGCCATACCTGCGCAGTCACCAACGTTGTCGCCAACGTTGTCTGCGATAACCGCAGGGTTGCGCGGGTCGTCTTCGGGAATGCCTGCTTCGACTTTACCTACTAGATCGGCACCGACATCCGCACCCTTTGTGAAGATGCCGCCGCCGAGTCGGGCGAAGATCGAGATGAGTGAGCCGCCGAATGCCAATCCGACCAGGGCATGCAAGGCCTTGTCATCACCGATGTAGGGGCGCAGCACTGCGAAGTAACCGGCGACGCCGATCAATCCGAGTCCGACCACCAGCATGCCGGTAATCGCACCGCCGCGGAAAGCAACGCTGAGCGCGGCATTCAGGCCGTGAGTGGCGGCTTCCGCCGTACGCACGTTCGCGCGCACGGAGATGTTCATCCCAATGAAGCCTGTGAGCCCGGACAGAATGGCGCCTACCGCAAAGCCTCCGGCTGTTGCCCAACCGATTTGCCACCCCAGGGCGAGGAACAGAACGACGCCAACAATCAGGATCGTGGTGTACTGGCGGTTCAGATAGGCCTTCGCACCGGCCTGGATGGCCGCCGCGATTTCCTGCATTCGTGCGTTACCCGCCGGTAGACGCAGAATGGACATCATCGATAGCGCGCCGTAGAGCACGGCCAACACACCAGCACCAATCGCAACCCACAGCCAAGAAGCAGCATCAATCACAGGCTTCCTCCCCCAAGAATCAACGAGTTGTAGTTCAGTTAGCGGCTCATCACTATAACACGCGACACCGTCACGACGGCTAGCGGGCTAACGGCCCGGTCCGAGCGCGGGCAGCACCCAGCAGGGTGCGCTACGCCTTGTACTCCGTTTTGAGTTTGCGTCGCACGGCGACGCCTTTGATGCGCACGTAATCGGGTAGCCCGTCCTTGAATGGCGGGTATGCCTCACCACCGATGAGAGGTTCGAGATAGCGTCGGCAGGCATCGGTGATTCCGAAGCCATCCGGCGTAATGTATTCGGGTGGTAGTTTCTTTTCCTTGTTGGCCACCTCCGCAAGGGGGACATGGCCGATCGTCCACTTGTAGGGCTTGGAAGATTTGCGAACGATCGTAGGCATCACGGCATTCACGCCCTTCACCGCAAGGTCCACTGCCGCTTTACCCACCGCGTAGGCCTGGTCCACGTCGACCTTCGACGCGATGTGCCGTGCTGCACGTTGGAGATAGTCGGCCACTGCCCAGTGGTATTTGTAACCGTGTGCTTCGCGCACCATGTTGGCAACGAGCGGTCCCACTCCGCCGAGCTGCGAGTGACCGAATGCGTCGACAGTACCGGCGTCTGCCAGGAACTTACCATCTGCCGTCGCGGAGCCTTCGGAGACCACGACCACACAGAAGCCATAGTCGGTCACGCATTGCTTGACCTTGGCGAGGAACTTCTCCTTGTCGAAAGCTACCTCGGGGAAAAGGATGATGTGTGGCGGCTCATTCGGCTTGCGCCCCGCCAGGCCACCGGCGGCGGCGATCCAGCCGGCATGCCGACCCATCACCTCCAGCACGAAAACCTTGGTCGAGGTGCGCGCCATGGAGGCGACGTCGAGCCCGGCCTCACGCGTCGAGACCGCTATGAATTTGGCGACCGAGCCGAAGCCCGGGCAGCAATCGGTATGCGGCAGATCGTTGTCGACCGTCTTTGGGACACCGACACAGGTGATGGGGTAGCCCAGGGACTCGCCGATCTGTGACACCTTGAGGGCGGTGTCCATGGAATCGTTGCCGCCGTTGTAGAAGAAATACCCGATGTCATGGGCGCGGAAAACCTCTATTAGCCGCTCGTATTCGGCGCGGTTCTGATCCAGGCCCTTGAGCTTGAAGCGGGCCGAGCCGAATGCGCCGGCCGGGGTGTGCTTGAGCCCCTTGAGGACGGCCGGGCTCTCCCGGTAGACGTCGATGAGGTCTTCGGTCAGCGCGCCAATGATGCCGTGCCGGCCGGCATAGAGCTTGCCGATCTGGCGGGGATATTTCCGGGCGGTCTCGATGACACCGGCCGCGGAGGCGTTGATGACGGCAGTGACACCGCCCGACTGGGCATAGAACGCATTCTTCTTGACGGGTTTTTTGGTTGCCATGGCTACAGGATCGGTTGGGCCCGGGGTGTCCGGATCGGGAGCGGGACGCGAAGAATAGCGCGCAGCGGCGGGTTTTGCGCCTGGACAGTGAGTTTGACCTCGCCGGTAACGGCCGGTAACGTGGCGGGCCTTTCGCAGGTCACGAACCGGTCATACAAGTACATCATGCGCATCGTTCTGTTGGGGGCGCCCGGGTCGGGCAAGGGGACGCAATCACAGCGTTTGGTGCAGAAGCACGGCATTCCGCAGATCTCCACGGGTGACCTGCTGCGCGCGGCCGTGTCCAAGGGCAGTCCGTTGGGGCTGCGGGCCAAGGAGGCCATGGACCAGGGCAGGCTCGTCGAGGACGCGATTGTGCTCGGCATGATCCGCGAGCGGCTCACGGAGCCGGATGTTGCCAACGGTTTCATTCTCGATGGTTTCCCGCGCAACCTGGCCCAGGCTCACGCGCTCGATGAGCTGTTGAGTGAGTTGGGTCAGCCGCTGGATGCCGTCGTGCAGATGGATGTCGAGTACGGTGAGCTTCTGCGCCGCATTTCCGGCCGCCGGTCGTGCTCGGACTGCGGTCGCGTGTTCAACCTGTTCAGCACGCCCACGGAGCAGATCGAGACCGAGAAGTGCCCGAAGACCGGTGAGCCGCACAAGTTGTTTCAGCGACCGGATGACACCGAGGAGACGGTGGCCAACCGGTTGAAAGTGTACGAAGAGAAGACCAAGCCGCTGATCGAGTTCTATGGCGACAAGGGAGTGTTGCAGTCCATCAACGCCGAAGGGGATGTTGATGAGATCACCGCGCGCCTGGAAAGCGCGCTGAAGACGGCGGCAAAGGGTACGGCCAAGAAGCCGGCGTCAGCGCGCAAGCCCGCCGCAGTGAAGAAGCGTGCGACCGCGCCGAAGCCAGCTAAACGGGCGGCCGCGGAGCGAAAGTCCGCGGCGAAGAAGTCGCCAGCGAAACGGACCGCAGCCAAAAAGGCAAAATCAACAGCCGTGCGCCGCGCCCCGGCGCGCAAGGCGGCGAAGCGCGCTTCCGCCAGGCCTGCGCGCAAATCAGTGAAAAAAGTTGTGAAGAAAGCCGCGAAGAAAGCCGCTCGTCGATAGACGGCGGGGGCTGCTCAGTCGCTCTGCAACTCGTTGACATTGACGTGCGCGTCATACTGCTGCATGTCAATTGCGGCAGCCGTCCCGGCAACAGCCTGTTGCTCCTCAGGTCCGCTGACTCGTGGTGCCACGCGCGGCAGGATCACCGTGAAGGTTGACCCCTGATTGGGTCCCGCGCTGGTTGCTGTCACCGTTCCGCCGTGCAGCTCGACGAGGCGCTTGGCGAGCGCCAGGCCCAATCCCAGCCCTGAAAAGCGTTGCTCCGGTGAGGTGTCGGCCCGCCAGAAGCGATCGAACACAAACGGCAACATGTCGCTTGCGATGCCGGTGCCGGTGTCAGTGACGGCGATCTCACAGTCGGACCCTTCCGAGCGCAGCGTCACGAGCGCAAGCCCGCCGCGCGGCGTGAACTTGATGGCGTTGCTCACGAGATGCCAGATCACCTGTTGCAAACGGTGTGGGTCACCGAACACCAGGCAGTCGGGCTTGGAAAACTCCTTGCGAAGTTGCACGCCCTTGGCCTTGGCCACGGGCTGCAGAATATCGAGTGCCGCCTCGACAATTTCGCAGATATCGGTCTCTTCGGGATCGACACGGATCTTGCCGCTGGTGACGGCGCTCAGGTCCAGCAGGTCGTCCACCAGATGGGCGAGATGGCGTGCATTGCGGGAAATGGTCTGGCCCGCGGACTGAGTCTCGGTGGCATCCAGGCGTCCCAGCTCCATCAGTCGGGACCAACCCAGGATGGAGTTGAGCGGCGGGCGCAGCTCATGGCCCAGGGCCTCGAGGAATTCATCCTTCAAGCGCCCCGCACGCTCGGCCTCGATGCGCGCGGCGCGCTCGAATTCGAGCAGAGCCTGCAACTCATCGAGGGACTCATTCATGGCAGAGGCGCACCGCTGGCGAAGTGTACTTTCTGACCTACTTTACCATTCATTCGTTCACAGCGCGGCTAGCATACGATCTCCGACAACATCGCGCCGCCACCCGCGAAGAACTCCAACGTCGCGGCGGCCGTCAGCGAGCAGCTCGAGGTCACGCCGCGTCGCCAACACCTCGGGACTCAGGCCGAGATCCGCAGCAATGGCCTGGTTGAGCACCCCGAGCTTTTTCACGAGGGCGGTCTTCACGGGATCGGGTCGCGTGCGGGTGTTGATCGCGGGTGCGGGGTCGGGAATCTCCGCAGCCCGAATGCATTCAAGCAGTTCGGCGCCGCAATGCTTGAGCACGCCCGCGGGGAACTCCGGAATTGCGGCAAGTGCTTCCAGGGAGCGAGGCACTCGCATCACAATGTCCCGGAGCGCTGCGTCATCGAGGATCCAGCCCCGTGGACGGTTGCGCTCGCTTGCGCGGCGCTCTCGCCATGCGGCGAGTAGTTGCGCGAGCCGCTCACGCGCCGGATCGAGTGACCGCAGGCCTTTGATTCGCAACCAGGCATCCTCGGGTTGTGAGGAAATGTTGCGCGCGTCCTCGAGCTCACTGAGCTCTTCCGTCAGCCAGACCCGCCGTCCGCTACGCTCGAGCTGTTCTTCGAGTTCCATCTTCAGCGGCAGCAGGTATCGAACGTCATCCAGCGCGTACTCGATCTGCTCAGGTGACAGCGGACGCCGCGACCAGTCAGTTCGCGTGTGCGACTTTGCAAGTTCCTTCCCGAGCAGGCGACGGACCAATTCGCCGTAACCTATTTGAGCGGGCAAACCCGTCAGCGCCGCGGCAATCTGTGTATCGAACACCGGGCGCACGAGCCCCGCAATGGGGAAGAGTACCTCCACATCCTGCCGCGAAGCATGCATGACTTTTGTAATGCCCGGCATGGTGAGCATCGGCGCGAGTGGCGTGAGGTCGGGTAACGCGAGCGGATCAACGCATGTAGCGTCGCTATGTGACGACAACTGCACCAGGCACAGTTCGGCGCGATAGGTGCGCTCGCGCAAGAACTCCGTATCGAGGCCGATGTGCTCACAGGATTCGAGCTGTTTTGCGAGCTCCGCGAGAGCGGTGGATGTCGTAACTATAGTTTGCAACGGCGTTCGAAGCTCTCTGGCCCATTGGGGCTGGCCCTTACGGGGCTGTACAATCCGGCCGATGCACATTATGCGATTCAAACGCCGGTGTAAAAAGCTATGAAGGACCCCAAGTGAGCCAGCTCATCCGGCTCTTTGTCCAGATTGCGCTACTACGCCGAGGTCCCCAGGACGTACCCGCGTCTCCATTGCTGCTCGCAGTCACAGTGGCAGGCTACTTCCTCGTCAATTTCGCAGTGAGCATGGTACTGCCGCCATTTCCAGGTCCCTGGGTCGCACATTTGTGTGTCGATGTAGTGTTTATGTTCGTCTGGTACGCGATGCTGCTGAATCTCGTGCGCCGGCCCGAAAGATTTCTGCAGACGACCACCGCGGTGTACGGGTTCCAGGCAGTCCTGTCGCCATTGTTGGTCGCAGCGGTGTGGTTGACGCGCCGCTTCGAGCAGGACTCCGTTTGGCAGTTTCCGGCGACCCTGGTGAGTCTTGCGCTGCTCATCTGGATCATTACCGCCAACAGCCACATCGTGAAGACGGCTCTCGAGTGGACCATGCCACCGAGCGTCGCGCTTGTAATATTGCAGACGCTGGCCGGCAACTTGCTGGTGCTGGCTCTTTTTCCAATCCCAACCTCCTAGCGGCAAACGATGCACGTCCACATATTAGGAATCTGCGGCACTTTCATGGGCGGCATTGCCGCCATCGCGCGGGCCGCCGGTCATCGCGTGACCGGCTCCGACCGCAATGTCTATCCACCCATGAGCACGCAGCTCGAGGCGATGGGCATCAACGTCATCCAAGGATTTGAGGCCGCGCAACTGGATCCGGCCCCTGACGTCGTGGTGGTCGGTAATGTGATGACACGGGGTCAACCCGTCATCGAGGCGCTTCTCGAGCAAGGAATTCCCTATGCGTCGGGCCCCGAGTGGTTGTCGCGTGAAGTCCTGAAAGACCGCTGGGTGCTGGCTGTTGCGGGCACTCACGGCAAGACGACGACCTCCTCGCTGCTGACCTGGATTCTGGAGCACGCGGGGTTGGCCCCCGGCTTTCTGATCGGCGGGGTGCCGGCCAACTTCGATACGAGTGCCCGGCTGGGCAGTGAGCCGTTCTTTGTCATCGAAGCGGACGAATACGACACGGCTTTCTTCGACAAGCGCGCGAAGTTTGTGCACTACCGGCCGCGCACCGTCATTCTCAACAACCTCGAATATGACCACGCCGACATCTACCCGGATGTCGAATCGATCCAGCGCCAGTTCCATCACCTGGTGCGGATCGTGCCAGGCAGCGGTCGGATCGTCTGGAACGCCTCCGACGCGCGGCTCGAACAAACGCTGGCGATGGGATGCTGGACACCTTGTGAGGGCTTCGCGCGATCAGAGGCCGGGGCCCCGGATGCGATGTGGACCGCGCGTGCGACAGGCAACGTCGATGACTTCTCGCAATTCGAGGTCCTCGAAGGTGGACAGCCAAGGGGCACGGTCCGATGGGAGCTGATTGGCGCGCACAACATGGAGAACGCTCTCGCGGCCATCGCGGCGGCTCACCACGCAGGTGTAACCGTCGAGCATGCGATAGACGCCCTGGCTTCCTTCAAGGGCATCGCCCGAAGAATGCAGTTGCGCGGGGAAGTGAACGGCGTGCGGGTATATGATGACTTTGCGCATCATCCGACCGCAATTGCGACGACTATCGATGGCCTGCGTCGCCGCGTTGGAAGTGCCCGAATCATTGCGGTGTTGGAGCCTCGGTCGAATACCATGAAAATGGGTGTTCATCAGAGGACGCTGGGCCCTTCGCTCTTGGGAGCGGACGACGTGTGGTTGTTTACGCCTCCGGACCTCGGTTGGGACGCGAGCCCGATCGTCGCATCCCTCGGCAAGCGAGGCCATGCCAGCCGTGACATCGGTGAGCTGGCGGCCGCGCTGGCCAAAACCGCAAAGCAGGGCGATCACGTGCTGATCATGAGCAACGGCGGGTTTGGCGGACTGCACGGCAAGCTGTTGGCCGAGTTGGAACGCACCCGGCCGGGTTGACTGCCCACTTTCGCCTGTGACACCACTCTTCCCCCTCAATACAGTGTTGTTTCCGGGCGGGCCGCTGCCGCTGCGAATCTTCGAGACGCGGTATGTCGACATGGTGCGGCATTGCATGCGCGAACGATGCACGTTCGGAGTTGTGTTGATTCGTGCGGGGTCGGAAGTAGGGATAACGGGTGCGGGTGAGACGAGCGCCGTGGGTACCACCGCGCGTATCGTTGATTTCAACGCGCTGCCGGACGGTTTGCTGGGAATTACCTGCATTGGTGAGCGCAAGTTCTCCGTCTTGAAACACTGGCAGCAGGAGGATGGCCTGCACGTCGGCGATCTCGAATTCGCCGCTCCGGAAGGACCCACGGAACTCCCCGGTGAGTTTGCGCACCTGGGAGAGTTGTTGCGCAAAGTGTTGCCGGAGCTCGGGGAGCTCTATGCCAACGTACCCAAACACTTCGCGGACGCCTCCTGGGTGGGTTGCCGCCTGGCTGAGATTCTGCCGATCGCGCTGTCGGAGAAGCAGTATTGCCTGCAGATCGATGATCCCATCGCACGCCTGGCCAGGCTGAATCCTTTGATACGCAGGAATGAAGAGTGAGTACGGTCGACCGGCGCGTGTTTCTGGGCCTGACCGCGGGGGCCCTGGTCGCCCCTCCCGTGTTCGCGCACAACACGGGGTCCGATGCCGTCATTGTCAACGCGCTGGGTGGCTTGGCAGATCCCAATCAGCCCTCCGAAGACCAGAACCCGAAACAATGGACACACGGCTCACGTGTCATGCGGGAAGCATTTGCATCGGGCCTCACTGCCGTCAATGTCACTCTGGGCTACGTGGCCGGCGATAAGGATCCGTTCGAAGCCTCGGTTCGCGACATTGCGAACACTGACGCCGCTATGCGCGCCAATCCAACCGATTTGCTCAAGGTCCATACGGTGGCGGATATCCTGCGGGCGCGGGCTGAAAAGAAGATCGGAATCATCTACGGCTTTCAGAACGCCGCCATGATGGGCAAGGATGCCTCGCGAGTGGAGATATTCGCAGGCCTCGGGGTACGGGTGATCCAGTTGACGTACAACCCGGCGAATCAACTCGGTGACGGGTCAGTCGTTCCCGAGAATCGTGGCCTCACCCCTTTCGGTCACGAAGTGGTGGAGCGCTTGAACGACAACAAGGTCATGGTCGACCTGTCGCACAGTGGCGAGCGCACGTGTCTGGAGGCAGCGCGGGCCTCCAAGCAACCCATCTCCATCAACCATACGGGATGCCGGGCACTCGTCGATCTTCCCCGGAACAAGACCGACGAGGAGTTGCGGCTGGTCGCCTCGAAGGGGGGATTCGTCGGAATCTACTTCATGCCCTTCGTGAGCAAAACCGGACACGCAACGGCGGATGATGTCGTGGCGCACATCGATCACGCAGTGAACGTGTGTGGCGAGGACGTTGTAGGAATCGGTACCGACGGAACGGTCACCTCAATCGATGATCTGCAGGCGTACATGTCGGTGCTGGCCAAGGAGATCGAGGCGCGGCGCAAGGCGGGTATCAGTGCCGCGGGCGAGCGTCCCGACACGCTGCCATTCGTGGTCGATCTACGGGGCGTGAATCAGTTCGTGACGCTGGCCGATCGACTGCAGAAAAAAGGCTACTCAACGGGACGGGTGGAGAAGATCCTGGGGCGGAATTTTCTACGGTACGCGCAGGACGTGTGGGGCGCCTAGACGCCGGGCGTAGAACCAGTTCAGTCCAACACCCAGCACAATCGTCCAGGCTAGAACCAGCCAACCGATGAAACCGTCGAACTGACTCAGCAGGAAGCTCAGCGGCTGCCCACGCACTGGCTTGGTCAGCTCGTGCGTGAAGAGGATCACCCAGACCCAGCCGGCGTGTAGTCCTATGCAGGCTGCAATGTTGCCGGCCTTCGCTCGAATGGTGGCCAACACCCATCCCACCGCGAACAGGCACAGGAACGCGTCGGCCATGGCCAGGGGCGTCGAGAACCAGCGCAGCATCCCGGAGAGCAATTCAATGCCACTGTGTGACGTCACCTGGTCGTTCGCAATGTGATAGCTGGTGAGGAAGTGGACGGCGGCGTAGATCAGGGAAGTCAACAGAATCGCCTTGCGCGTGCCGGATTCGCGAGCGATGGCAGTGAACATCACGCCGCGCAGCATGGTTTCTTCAATGAAGCCAACCGCCACGCCGCTGAGGAGACGATTGAAGAAGATTTTTGCGAGTCGGCCGGCGTCGGCGTTGGACGCCTCGCTCCAGTCAAGCAGGCCCAGAGCCGTCATGATGCCCACAATCATGAGCATGCCGGCGACCCCGAGGCCCAACCCGATCAACATCTCGCGAATGAAAAGAGGCCGGCGCAACCCGTAGCCGAGACTGGCCTTATCCGCAAGCCTGACCCGGCGCGCGACCAGAACGAAGCCGACGACCAGCGCAATCATCCCGATGCGATCACCGATGCGATGAAACGGGAAGTCAAAGTACGGGTGTAACAGCAGCCACGCCGGGTAGGTGAACACCGCGATCGAGGCTAGTGCGGCAATCATCAATCCGAAGAACAACATGAACGCGCGCATCAGCACAGCCTCCCGCATGGGGTCGCAAGACATCCAGATGAATAATGCCGCAAACCCAGAGCCTGTTTGCCTATCGCCGTCAGCCGTGTCCCGCTGACAATCTGCACGCGGTCATTAACCATGGAAGGTTGGATCATGCAGGAACAACGGGCACGGAAGATACTTCAAGCTCTCGTCGAAGGAGTGGATCCGATAACAGGTGCGGAGCTGGAAGCCGGGACAGTATTGCAGCAGGCGGATGTGTTGCGTGCATTGCTGGCCGGCGTAACGGCACTCGAACAGGTTTCGGCACGCGCACATCGGCGGGCACAACTACCGGACAATGTGGGGCGAGCGTGGTCGGCTGACGAGGAGCGCTCGCTGGTCACGGCGTTCCAAGCAGGCGATCCGTTGGCGGATATTGCAACGAGGCACAGACGGACGTTACGCGCGATCGAAGCGCGGCTCGAGCGCCTTGGGCTGCTTACCGCGGAACAGCGGACCACGAACAACAGCTTCATGGGATCCCCAACATCGCGCGCCACTGATTCGCAACCACCGTAAGGTGAAAGCGCGGATCCGGAGCGGCCACCGGCCGGGCTCCCGAGCGCCAGGCGCGGATTCGCTCGATGTAGACATCGAACAATCCGAGGCGGTCGGCGATCCGGGCCGGTCCGCCGCGCCAGGCGGGCGAGAGACCATGGACAGTGTTCTCGTAGGCCCGTTGACCGAATGTCACGGGAATCACCTGCTGTGGGTCGCCGACAATCTCAGCCGCCGCCCCCGCGTCGCAGGTGAGGACGGGTGTGCCCACCGCCTTGGATTCGGCGAACACCAGTCCGAAAGTCTCGGGCAGCACGAAATTGGGAAAGAACGTACACAGCGCCGAGCGGACCTCTTGGTGAATCCGCTCCTGCGGCTGGGGCCCCAGGTACTCAACACCCTCGATGACGGCCGATTTGCGCGTTTTGTACCCGGGGTTGGCTACTTGCAGCCGCAGGTCCGGCATCCGTCTGTGCAGCGCGCGGAAGGCGTCGAGGGTGAAGGCCAATCCTTTATTGGGCGATGAAAAGAAGACCATCTTACGATCGTCAATCGCCGAACCATCCGGTACCAGGTCTTCGCTGACCGGGTTGTAGATCGTAACGGCGCGGACGACGTCATCGACCTCAATTTTTCGCAGCGTCGCCTCGACACCGCGGCGCTGCGTATTGGATACGCAAATGACGGTGACCGAACGTTCTCGCAAGAGCTGAGCGATGGAGGCGAGGCGCCGGCCGCGTTTCGAGCCGGGCCTGAGCTGATCGTGAATCCACAGATACGTCTTCGCGTCAGGATACAGCTCGCGCACGCGCGGTAATGCACGCGAGTCGCGATTGAGGATGACGTGTTCTATTCCGGCAATTTTGCCGGGCGGCAGATAAGAGCCGTAAGCTTCAGTGCGGTTGTGCTGCATGACGAACGCACCGAGCGAGTCCGCAATGCGGGTGACAGTTGCCTCAGTCCCGCCTGTGGCTTGCTGACGTAAAGTACGCGTGTCGTACGGACGCAGACACGACGGATCAAAGAACAACACGGAGCTCATTCCAGCTATTCTAAGCCTTTCATGCTCACGGAACCGGTGGGACGAGTGGCTCCAGGTCAGCTGTCCGCGTGCATCATCACTTACAACGAGGCAGACCGGATCGAGGCCTGCCTGCGTTCGCTGAGTTTCTGCGACGAAATACTGGTCGTTGACTCGCATTCGACCGATTCGACTCGTGAGATTGCCCGCTCACTGGGGGCCCGCGTCATTGAGCGCGACTGGCCGGGTTACCGCTCGCAGAAACAGTTCGCGGTCGACAGTGCCAGGGGAGATTGGGTGCTTTGCCTGGATGCGGACGAGCGGGTCACGACCGAGCTGCGCGGCGAAATCGAGGCGTTACGGGCCCGTGGATTCGCTGACGCAGAGCTCGCCGGTTGGTCGGTTCCACGAATCACCGACTACTTCGGGCAGTTTCTCCGACATGGCAACGCTTATCCCGATCGTCTGATACGGCTCTTCGATCGCCGGCGCGGTGGGTGGATCGGAGATGAGATCCACGAAAACACACGGGTGACGGGTCGCGTCGGGCGCTTGCGAGGGCACCTCGAGCATTTCTCTTATCGGAGCCTGACCGATCATCACCAACGCATGGCGCGCTACGCTGATCTCATGGCGCGTGCGTTGTACGCCCGCGGCAAGCGATGTGGATTGCTGAAGGTGCTGGTGAATCCGCAGTGGCGGTTTCTGCGGGGATACTTCATCCGCCTCGGGTTCATGGACGGCTGGAGGGGATTGGTCTTCGCCCTCGTGGAGGCCAATTACGTGCGGCGCAAGTACCTGGGGCTCTACATGTTGAGCAGGGGTCTGCCGCCTTGATTCACCGGCGCTAGTTCACCGACTCCGGTTTGTAGCCGTCGCGGCGCATGAGGTCGAGCAGCCCACCGTCCCCTACCAGGTGCAGGGCGCCGACAATCACAAAGTAGTCCTGGTTGCCGTGCAGGAGCTTCTCGATCTGCGGCACCCAGCGCTTGTTCCGCTCGGTGACCAGCAGTCGATACAGCGCGGGAAAGGACTTGTACTCATCGCTCAGCAGCGCGGCGAGCTTGGCGGAATCGCCCGTGCGCCAGGCCGTGACAACGGACTGCGTTTCGCTTTCCACGTCGTGCATTTCGGTGACGACCATGTCCAGGAAGCGGGCCTGGTCAGAGTAGGACATGCCTTCGAGGACACCGAGCTGGTCCGCCATCGTTTCCAGTCCACTGATGGGTTTGCCGTCAGCCTGCGCTCGGTGCTGCAACTGTTGCTCGACGCCTTGCTGGGCATCGAAGCCCAATTTCATGTACTGCATCTCGAGCAACTGCAGGCCCAGCGCCCACGGTTCCATCATGTCGATGACTTCTGTAGGAACGCCCAGACGTTCCGCCTCCGCGCTGACGCGACGGTAACGGTCTTCTCCAATTGTTGCGCGTAGCGTGGTGCCTTCCTTGAGCATGCCGTGCTCCATCATGAAGGAGGCGGCCTGCATGGGATCGACCTTGCTCATGTCGAGCTCCATGACGAGAGCTTTCGAGCCACCGTAGGCGCGATCGAACGCGGCAGGGAGACTCGCGTCGTTAGCTTTCAGGAGATGGACCGAGCCTGCGAGATAGACGGTGTTGTGCTCTCCGTGGATCGCCCATACCGGGCTTCCAGCGTTGGCAGTTAAGCCGCCGAAGAGACCGAGCGCGAGGAGCCAGCGCCAGCGATGCGTTTTTCGACCCACACAACCTCCGTAAGCAACGAGCCGTCCGATTGCAGCTCGAGAGTGCGGTAGGCAGGCGGGCGCCGGTCCACGGCAAACTCGTCGGCATGCGGCACAAATTGCGCGCATGTCGATGGTGTCGCGAGAAGGCGCACATCTTTGCGCAGACCTTCGTAAGCCTGGTGCACGTGGCCCCAGACGATTGCCCGGACATTATGATGCCGGTCGATGACGTTCCAAAACTCTGGTGCGTTGTCCAACCCGACTCGATCCAACCACCGGCTGTCCATCGCAACGGGATGGTGGTGCAGCGTTACGAGGCAATGACGTGTTCCTGCGGTCTTGAGCGCGTCGTCCAGGTCGGCAAGGGTCTTCTCGCTCAGCCGGCCACTGGCGGAGCCAGGCAGGCAGCTATCGAGCAGAACAATACGCCACGCACCGAAGTCGGAATATCCACCCACGGTGAAGGGGTCGCCCCTAAGCTCCCGGCGCATGACAGCAGGATCGTCATGATTGCCGGGTATGCATAGAACCGGAGCCCCAAGAGTTCCGAACGCCCGACGAATATGTGCATATCCACTCGGATCGTCCTGCACGAGATCGCCCGTGACGAGTACAACGTCCGGTGGCCACGCTGAAGAGTGCTGCGCATCGGCAAGCGCGGCCTTGAGCGCGGGTAGTGTTGCGATCCCGCGCAGTGTTTCCGACTCGCTCCCGTAGAGGTGCGGATCAGTAAATTGTATGAGGCGTAAAACGCTCATGATTTTGACATCGCCAACCGGTTCCTATGAGTGACTGCCGCAGTGCCGAGAGGGTTCCTTTGGAGCCGGAGGCCAGCGGTGCAACCAAAGCGTAACAGAGGGTCCCTGGGGGCCTGCAGTGAACTGGGTCAAGGCGCCGCGGCGCGTCTTTACGAACATGACGCAGTACCGTGTAGACGTCAGAAATTGTGAAGCCAAACGCCTACATACCAAGGCCAATGTCGCGTGGGAATCCCGCCATGTCTGCTCTGTCAGACACAGCGGCGCGCGAGGGCGCATTGCACTATGGCAAACTGCTCATTCCCTCCCCGCGAATCCGACGAAGAAAGAACACATGACCACACGACGCGAACTTGCCAATTGCATTCGTGCGCTCGCCATGGACGCGGTCCAGCGAGCGAATTCAGGACATCCGGGTGCCCCGATGGGCATGGCGGATATTGCCCAGGTGCTGTGGGGCGACTTCCTCAAGCACAACCCCGGCCATCCCGAATGGGTGGATCGAGATCGGTTCGTGCTGTCGAACGGCCACGCCTCGATGCTGCTGTACTCGCTCCTGTACTTGACGGGGTATCCGCTAGCGCTGGACGAGATCAAGGCCTTCCGGCAATTGGGCTCGCGTTGCGCGGGTCACCCGGAACATGAGCTCAAGGTGGGGATCGAAACGACCACCGGCCCTCTCGGCCAGGGACTGGCCAATGCCGTCGGCATGGCGCTCGCGCAGCAGATGCTCGCCGCGCAATTCAACAAGCCCAATTTCAACATCGTTGATCACTACACTTATGCCTTTGCTGGCGATGGCTGCCTCATGGAAGGCGTCTCGCATGAGGCTTGCTCACTGGCGGGCACGTTCGGTCTGGGCAAGCTGATTGTTTTCTACGACGACAACGGCATTTCGATCGACGGCAAGGTTGAGGGCTGGTTCAAGGACGACACCGCCAAACGATTCGAGGCCTATCACTGGCACGTGATTCCGCACATCGATGGTCACAATCCGGACGCCATCGTCGCAGCGATCAAAGCAGCGCAAGCCGAGACCCGTCGGCCCACCTTGATTCTTTGCAAGACCATCATCGGATTCGGGGCGCCCACCAAGCAGGGCACGAAGTCCGTGCACGGCGAAGCGTTGGGTACCGAGGAGGTGGCGAAGGCTCGCAAGGAGCTGAATTGGCCGTATGAGCCGTTCGTCATTCCCGATGAGATGAAGACCGAGTGGGATCATCGCCAGAAAGGTGATGCCGCCGAGAAAACCTGGAAGGAGCTCTTCGCCCGCTACCAGAAGGAATATCCGGAGCTGGCGGCTGAATTCCTGCGCCGGACCTCGGGCGAGCTGCCCAAGAGCTGGCGCGACAACGCGGCCAAGACGATCGAATCCCTGGCCGCCCAAACCAAGCCTCAGGCCACCCGGCAGTCCTCGCAGGCCGTGCTCGACCTGCTGGCACCTGCGTTGCCCGAGTTCTTTGGCGGATCGGCAGATCTGACTCCGTCGAACAATACGCAATTCAAGAACGCCGTGACCCTCACCCCCGAAAACCTCGCGGGTAACTACATGCACTATGGCGTGCGTGAATTTGGGATGACGGCTGCGCTGAACGGAATCGCGCTGCACGGCGGCTTCGTGCCCTACGGCGGGACTTTCCTGGTCTTTTCGGACTATGCGCGTAACGCGGTTCGGCTGGCTTGCCTCATGGGCACGCACTCGATCCTGGTTTACACCCATGACTCCATTGGGCTCGGTGAGGACGGTCCGACCCACCAGCCGATTGAGCATCTGACGAGCCTTCGCGCCATACCGCATATGACGCTCTGGCGGCCGTGCGATGGGATAGAGACTGCCGTGGCCTGGGTTTCTGCGATCGAGCGTAAGGGACCGTCGCTGCTCGTTCTGACGCGGCAAGCCTTGCCGCCCCAGCAGCGTACGGCGGCGCAGAAGTCCGATGTGGCCCGCGGTGGGTATGTGCTGATCGATTGCTCGGGCACGCCCCAGTGCGTAGTCATCGCCACCGGTTCAGAAGTGGGGATTTCCGCAGAGGCCGTGACGGCCGCCAACGCGGCAGGTCTGCGTGTCCGCCTGGTCTCGATGCCTTGCACAGAGGTTTTCGATGCTCAGGACGAGGCCTACCGCGAAAGCGTCCTGCCCAAGGCTGTGAGGGCCCGTCTTTCGGTGGAGGCTGGGGCCACCCTGGGCTGGTGGAAATATGTCGGATCGGACGGTCGGGTGCTCGGCATCGACCGTTTCGGCGCGTCCGGTAAGGCCGCGGATCTGTTTCCACACTTCGGCTTCACAGCCGATAATGTCGGGCGGCAGATACGCGAACTCATCAAATAGCAGAGGATAGAGGGCATGGCAATAAAGGTGGGGATCAACGGTTACGGTCGTATTGGGCGCAACATTTTGCGAGCCCTTTACGAAGCCAAGCGCAATTCGCAAGTCCAGATCGTTGCGCTCAACGACCTCGGGGACGCGAAGACGAATGCGCACCTCACCCGTTACGACACGGTGCACGGCAAATTTCCGGGTGAAGTGGCGGTCGACGGGGATTCACTGGTCGTCAACGGCGACCGCATTCGCGTGCTCGCGGAGCGCGATCCGTCGAAGCTGCCTTGGGGCGATCTCGGCGTCGAGTATGTGCTCGAGTGCACGGGCCTGTTCACTTCCAAGGCAAAGGCTGGCGCGCATCTGAAGGGCGGTGCCAAGAAGGTAATGATTTCCGCGCCCGGTGGAGATGATGTAGACGCGACCATTGTTTACGGCGTCAATCACAACGTGTTGAAGAAGGACTACACGGTAGTCTCCAACGCGTCCTGCACCACAAACTGTCTCGCGCCGATTGCCAAGGTGCTGCACGAGAAGGTTGGAATCATCGCCGGGATCATGACGACGATCCATTCCTACACCAACGACCAGGTGCTGACGGACGTATATCACTCCGATCTGCGCCGTGCTCGCTCGGCCACGATGTCACAGATTCCGACCAAGACGGGCGCTGCCGCGGCGGTGGGCCTGGTGTTGCCCGAACTCAAGGGCAAGCTTGATGGCTTCTCAGTGCGCGTACCGACGATCAATGTCTCGCTCGTCGATCTGACTTTCACAGCGAAGCGTGCGACCTCGGTGGATGAGGTAAACAAGGTACTGAAGGAAGCTGCTGCCTCCGAGGCGTGGAAAGGCGTTTTGGGCTACAACGACGAGCCGCTGGTCTCGGTGGACTTCAACCACGATTCACGCTCCTCCATCTTCGATGCGACCCTGACCAAGGTCATTGATGGAAACGTAGTGAAGGTCTGCTCGTGGTACGACAACGAGTGGGGCTTCTCGAACCGCATGATCGACAGCGTGTTGGCCTGGTCGAAGGCATCATGAAGGTTTTGCGTCTGATGGACACGGACCTGCGCAATAAGCGGGTCCTGATCAGGGAAGATCTCAACGTGCCGGTGCAGGGTGGCGCCGTCACCAGCGATGCGCGGATTCGTGCGGCCCTGCCCACGATCCGCTATGCGCTCGATCAGAACGCAAAGGTATTCATCCTGTCGCATCTCGGCCGGCCGGAAGAGGGCAAGTACGACGAGTCCTTGTCTCTCGCGCCGGTTGCGATGCGTCTGTCGGAGCTCCTCGGCAAGTCAGTACCGCTGCGCAAGGATTGGCTCGATGGTGTTGACTGCGCGCCGGGGAGTGCCGTGCTGTGCGAAAACGTGCGTTTCAACAAGGGCGAGAAAAAGGACGACGAGAAGCTCGCTCGCAAGATGGCCGAGCTGTGTGATGTGTTTGTGATGGACGCATTCGGCACGGCGCATCGCGCCGAAGCCAGCACTCATGGCGTCGCGCGGTTTGCCAAGGTTGCATGCGCGGGGCCGTTGTTGGTTGGCGAGCTCGAGGCGCTCGAGACGGCGCTGCACAAGCCGGCACGACCGCTGGTAGCCATAGTCGGCGGCTCGAAAGTGTCGACGAAGCTCACCGTGCTCGAGTCGCTGCTGGAAAAGGTCGATAAGTTGATTGTCGGTGGCGGCATTGCCAACACCTTCCTGGCGGCGAGCGGACTCGGTGTCGGCAAGTCGCTGCACGAGGCTGAGATGCTGGACGTCGCGCGCCGCTTGATGGCGAAGGCCAAGGCGCGCGGTACGGAAATCCCTCTGCCGACGGACGTGGTTGTAGCAAAGGAATTCGCGGCGACGGCGCACGCGGACGTACGCACGATTCACGACGTGCGCGGTGATGAAATGATTCTCGATATCGGTCCGGATACCGCGGATCGTTTCAGCGAGCTGGTGCAGTCCGCCGGTACCATCATCTGGAACGGGCCGGTCGGTGTGTTCGAATTCGAGCAATTCGGGGAAGGCACGCGCGCCATTGCCCACGCCATCGCGCGCAGCAAGGCGTTTTCACTGGCCGGCGGCGGTGACACGCTGGCGGCGATCGAAAAATACAACATAGAAGATGGGGTTTCCTACATCTCCACGGGCGGTGGTGCGTTCCTCGAATTCGTCGAGGGCAAGACGCTGCCGGCGGTGGCGGTGTTGGTGGAGCGGGCCAAGGGTTAGTCGGGCGGTTTCGGGGGACATCGCCCCATAAAGTCAGATAACGCAGGGATACATGTTAAGACGCACAAAGATTGTTGCGACCGTCGGTCCAGCGACCGACGATCTGTCTGTTCTGACCGAAATGATGCGCGCGGGACTCGATGTCGTTCGACTCAACGCCTCGCACGGAACGGTCGAGGACAGGCGGCGCCGCTTGGCGCTCGTCCGTGAAGCGGCCCGGATCGCCGACAAGTGTATCGGCGTGCTGCTCGACCTCGGCGGGCCGAAGATCCGTATCGAAGGATTTCGCACCGGCAAGGTGGTCCTGGAGGAAGGCCACGCCTTCGCACTCGACACGGCCCTCGACTCGAAGTCGGGGACGCAGGAAGTGGTGGGTGTTGCCTACAAGGACTTGCCCAACGATGTGGTCGCCGGCGACACACTGTTGCTTGCTGACGGTCTGATTGTGCTGGATGTTGAGCGCGTCAGTGGGACCCGCATTGAAACCCGCGTTCGGGTTGGCGGCGAGTTGTCGGACCGCAAGGGCTTGAACCGCCAGGGCGGGGGCATCTCGGCACCGGCCATTTCCGAAAAGGATCGCGACGACATCAAGTTCGTTGCCCAGGAGGGCATCGACTACATGGCCGTGTCCTTCGCGCGCGATGCGGCGGATATTCAACAGGCGCGTACCTTGTTGCGCGAAGCGGGCGGCGAAGCGCGGATCGTAGCCAAGATCGAACGGCACGAGGCGGTGGCGAATCTCGCTGAGATCATCGATGCGTCCGATGTCGTGATGGTGGCTCGCGGTGACCTCGGAGTCGAGATGGGGTATGCCGAGCTCACCGGCCTGCAGAAGACCATCATTCATCAAACACGGGCCCGCAATCGTGTCGTCATCACTGCGACTCAAATGATGGAGTCGATGATCACCAGTCCGGTGCCGACCCGCGCCGAAGTCAGCGACGTGGCGAATGCGGTCATGGATGGTACGGATGCGGTGATGTTGTCGGCGGAAACCGCAACCGGACGCTATCCGGTCAAGGCCGTGCAGGCGATGGCGCAGGTGATCGAGGGTGCGGAGAAATATCAGCTCACTCATACCCGGACCCGCCATCGCGTCGAAGGTCAGTTCAAAGGGACGGAAGAAGCGATTGCAATGTCCGTGATGTACACGGCGAACCACATGAAGGTGGGTGCGATCGTGGCTTTGACGGAGACGGGCGCTACGCCGTTGTGGATGTCGCGTATCCGATCCGACATTCCCATCTATGCCTTCACGCGACACGAATCTACCCGGCGTCGTGTCACCTTGTTTCGCGGTGTTTACCCTGTGATATTCGATGTCACCTCGCCCGACCCCGACGCGACTGCTGTTCTGTATCGCGAGTTGTTTACGCGGCTGCTCGATTTGCAACTGGTCAAGAAGAACGACCTGGTGATTCTGACGAAGGGCGAGTTGTCAGGTGTGCAGGGTGGCACGAACGCGATGCTGATACTCAAGGTTGCGCTCGAAAACTAAAGGAGCAGCCGCTCCGGGCGCCATTGCATGAAACTCAAATACGTCGTGATTGTGTGCGCGGCGCTTATCCTGCTGCCGCTCGCGGTCGTGCACGGAGTGTTCCGCGCGTCTCTTCCCAAGCTGGACGGTGACTTCCACCACATGGGTGTGGTGGCCGCGGTCACTATCGACCGGGACGCGTTGGGAGTGCCGACGATCGAGGCGGCCAATCGAGTTGATCTGGCGTACGGAACCGGGTTTGTACACGGGCAGGATCGGTTCTTCGAGATGGATCTGTCGCGGCGACTGGCTGCCGGTGAGCTGTCGGAAGTGTTTGGAGCGGTGGCCGTCGAGCAGGATAAGAAGGCGCGACTGTTCCGGTTCCGACAGGTGGCTCGACAGTCATTGCAACTCGCCACGCCTGAGCAACGCGCGGTGCTCGAGGCGTATGCGCGGGGAGTCAACGCTGGGCTGACGAGCTTGCGCAGCCGGCCTTGGGAATACTGGCTGTTTCGATCGGTGCCGGTCGAGTGGCGTCCAGAGGATACGTTCCTCGTTTCGCATGCCATGTGGTGGGACCTGCAGTACTCGGGAGTGCGGCGGGACATTCTGCGACAACAGATCAACGCTCGCCTGGGTGGACCGGAGTGCGAGGCCGGGTGGAAGTGCGGCCTGAAGTTCTTTTACCCGCTTGGGACCGAGTGGGATGCGCCCAATGCGGCGGTTGGGGTCGTCAATGCGGGACCAGTGGGGGGAGCGCCGGCTGGCGCCACGGTCGCCAGCCCTGAGATTCCACCACCCGACGTTCTCAACGTCCGTGGTGAGGCTTCCACGCCTGCATCGCCCGCGACCTCTGCACTGTCGACCGCGCCCGAGGTCGGCATCGGCAGCAACAATTGGGCAGTGGCGGGTCGTCTGACGACAACCGGTGCTGCGTTGATCGCCAACGACATGCACCTGCACGCGCGCGTTCCAGCGGTGTGGTATCACGCGCGCATGCGCATCAAGGCATCCGACACCCAACCTGCAGTTGATCTCAACGGAGTTACATTGCCAGGCGCGCCACTACTCGTTGCGGGCTCCAATGGCCACATCGCCTGGGGTTTTACCAACAGTTACGGCAACTGGCTGCATGCCGAACCGGGGCCGTGCAATTCCGCGACCACCGTGCAACAGGAGGAAATCCGGGTTCACGGTCAGCCGGCCGTAGCGTTTCCAGTGAAGTCATCGCCTGCAGGCGTCCTCTATAAGACCGACCCTGACGGGACGTGCTGGTTCGTCTCGTGGCTGGCTCAGCAACCGTCCGCCACCAACATCAACCTGATCACCCTGGAGCACGCGACCTCAGTGACTGAGGCGCTGGCCTTGGCTCCTACATTGGGCATCCCCCATCAGAACTTTGTCGTCGGGGATCGGGAGGGTCACATTGGCTGGACGATTGCCGGTCGTATTCCGGCCGGCTTCGCGGCGACTCGCGCAACAGGCAGTCCCCGGTGGACCACCGCGGAAACACATCCGCACATCCTGGATCCGCAAGTGGGGCGTATCTGGACCGCCAACGCGCGGTCCACGGATGATCCGGATCAACTTGCGGCCATCGGTGCCAACAATGCCTCCATCGGCGCCGACTTCGACCTGGCGGCCCGGGCTCACCAGATTCGCGACGATCTGCTGGCCATCAAGGAAAAATCGACACCGCAGGACATGCTCCGTATCCAGCTCGACGATCGGGCCGAGTTCCTTACCCGCTGGCGCGCGCTGATCATCGAGCTGCTCGATGCGGACGCCGTGGCGAATCAACCGGAGCGCGTGCGGTTCAAACAGCTGGTTGCGGAGTGGAACGCTCGCGCCAGCGTCGATTCGGTGGGTTATCGACTGGTGCGCGCCTTGCACGAGCGCACTCAGAAATCCGTCTGGGACATGATGTTGGCGTCTCTGCGGTTGCCGCCGGCGGACGAGGACGCATGGGCCCCCTCGCAGTTTGAAGGGGCGCTCTGGCGGCTGGTCAACGAACGCCCGCTGCACATGTTGGCCGGAAGCTTTACCGACTGGCACCAGTTCCTGCTGGCCCAGGTGGATGCAACCATCCGGGATCTGAAGCTGACCTGTCCGCAACTCGAGCGCTGCACCTGGGGCGCCCGCAATCCGGTTCACATCCAGCATCCGCTGTCGCGAGCGCTGCCGTTCCTGTCGGGCCTGCTGGACATGCCGGAAGTGCAGCTGCCGGGCGATCACGACATGCCGCGCGTACAGGATGGCCCGCATGGGGCCTCGGAACGCTTCGCGGTGTCGCCCGGACACGAGGATCAAGGCTATATTCACATTCCTGGCGGGCAGAGCGGGCATCCGCTCTCGCCCTACTACAGGGCTGGTTTCATGGACTGGGCGCGCGGTACTCCCACGCCGTTTCTGCCAGGAGACTCACAACACAGGCTGACATTGCAGTCTGAATGACCCGCGGGACCTTCATATGACCGAACGCTTTGCCGGCACCGATCGTTACATCGCCACCGATGACTTGATGATGGCAGTGAATGCCGCCGTGACGCTCGGCCGGCCGCTGTTGATCAAAGGCGAGCCGGGTACCGGCAAGACGCAGCTGGCACAGGAGATCGCCCGCTCACTCGACCGGCCGCTGTACGAGTGGCACGTCAAATCAACCAGCAAGGCGCAACAGGGTCTGTACGAGTACGACGCCGTCTCACGCTTGCGCGACTCACAACTTGGCGACGCTCGTGTGCAGGACATCGGTAACTACATCCTCAAGGGCAGCCTGTGGGAGGCCTTCGAATCGGACACGCAGCCCGTGCTTCTGATTGACGAGATCGACAAGGCCGATATCGAATTCCCCAACGATCTGCTGCGTGAGCTGGATCGGATGGAATTCTACGTCTATGAGACGCGCCAGCTCATCAAGGCCCGTCACCGCCCCATCATTGTGATCACCAGCAACAATGAGAAGGAGCTGCCGGATGCCTTTCTGCGCCGCTGTTTCTTTCATTTCATCCGCTTTCCGGATGAGGCGACGATGCAGCGCATTGTCGAGGTTCACTATCCGGGACTGAAGAAAGAGCTGCTGGCGGAGGCGCTCGGCTCGTTCTTCAAGTTGCGCGACACGCCGGGACTGAAGAAAAAGCCGTCGACCTCCGAGCTGCTCGACTGGATCAAGCTGCTCGTCGCGGAGGACATCGATCCGGAGGTGCTGCGTTCGCAGGATCCGAAAAAGACCCTGCCGATCCTGCACGGCGCGCTGCTGAAGAACGAACAGGATGTGCATCTGTTCGAGCAGCTGGTGTTTCTCAACAGGCGAGTTCGCTAGGCGCGGAGCGCGCGGTGCTCGTCAACTTCTTCTTCGAGCTGCGCAAGGGTGGGGTCCCGGTGACACTCACCGAGTTCCTCACATTGCTCGAGGCACTGCGCGCCGGCGTCGCCTGGGGCTCGGCCCAGGATTTCTATTACCTGGCGCGCACGACGCTCGTGAAGGACGAACGGCACTACGATCGGTTCGACCGGGTGTTCGCGGAAATCTTCAACGGCGCGCAGAAGCTCTTCGAGGAGATCGTGGCGCAGGTCCCGGAGGAATGGCTGCGGGCCCTGGCGGCGCGCACGCTGACCGAAGAAGAGAAGCGCCGGGTCGAGGCGCTCGGTGGTTGGGAAAAGCTCCTGGAGACCCTGCGCGAGCGGCTGCAGGAGCAGAAGGAGCGCCACGAGGGCGGCAACAAGTGGATCGGCACGCAGGGGACTTCGCCCTTCGGTGCTTACGGTTATAACCCCGAAGGTATTCGCATAGGCCAGGCCGGCTCGCGCAATCGACGCGCCGTCAAAGTGTGGGACCAGCGGGAATATCGCAACTTCGACGACAGCGTGGAGTTGGGAACGCGCAACATGAAGCTGGCGTTGCGCAAGCTGCGCAAGTTTGCACGGGAAGGCGCAGCCGATCAGCTCGACCTGGATGGAACCATCACGGCGACGGCCCGCAATGCCGGCCTGTTGGATTTGAAGCTGGTTCCAGAGCGCCGCAATGCCGTCAAGGTGCTGTTGTTCCTGGACGTGGGCGGCTCGATGGATGACCACATCAAGCTGTGCGAGGAGCTGTTTTCGGCGGCGCGCAGCGAGTTCAAACACCTCGAGCACTTCTATTTCCACAATTTTCTGTACGAGAACGTCTGGAAGGACAACCGGCGGCGTTTTTCGGCGGTCACTGCCGTGACGCAGATCCTGCGCACCTACGGGCATGACTACCGCGTGATCTTCATTGGCGATGCCACCATGAGCCCCTACGAGATCACGCAACCCGGTGGCAGTGTTGAACACTGGAATAAAGAGGCCGGCAGTGCGTGGATGCAGCGAATGACCGCGACATACCCGCGACTGGTGTGGTTGAATCCGGAAAGCCCGGAGCGTTGGGAGTACACGGCCTCGACTCGCATCACACGGGAGCTGGTGAGTGACCGGATGTTTCCTGTGACCATTCAGGGGCTGGATTCGGCCATCGCCGCCTTGCGCCGACCGTTGGCGCGCACCTCTGCTGCTGGCTTGCACCCCGGGGCATGACGGACGGCGGCACTCAATCCTACCGCTCGAGCGGCCGACCCACGGTTGGATTGGTTTTGACCGGTGGCGGCTCCCGCTCTGCCTATCAGATTGGTGTGTTGCTGGCGCTCGCGGAGCTGATGCCCCGGGCGCGCAATCCGTTCCAGGTGATCGTGGGTACCTCGGCCGGCGCTGTGGCCGCCGGCGTGCTGGCTTCCGAGGCTCATCAGTGGCGCCGGGCGGTAGATGGCCTGGAGCGCGTCTGGGCCAACTTCCGCTCCGATCAGGTCTTCCACGTAGACCCTGTGCACATGGTTCGCGCGGGGTCTCATTGGGTTCTCGCGCTGACTTCGGGTGGCCTGGTGCTCACTCCACCCAAGTCCATGCTCGACAACTCGCCGTTGCGCCAATTGCTCGGTGTCCATGTCGATTTCGCGGGAATCCGTAGAAGCATTTCGCGCGGACACCTGCGCGCAGTTGCGCTGTGCGCGACGAGTTATGTAACGGGACATTCGGTTGCTTTCTACGATGCCATCGAGAGTTGCACCGAGTGGTCGCGAGTTCAAAGAGTGGGGCGGCGCGCCGAGCTCACCCTCGACCATCTCATGGCGAGCGTGGCCATACCCTTGTTGTTTCCACCGATGAAGCTCGGTGAAGAGTATTTTGGTGACGGCGCGATGCGGCAGCTCAATCCGCTCAGTCCCGCGATTCACCTGGGCGCGGACCGGCTGTTGATCATCGGTGTGCGTGCGCGGCAGTCCGCCGGCGTGCCGGTTACACGCCTGAAGGCAACCATGCCCAGCCCGGGTGAGATCTTCGGGTATATGTTGGACACGCTGTTCACAGATCAGATCTACGGCGACCTCGAGCAACTGGATAAGATCAACCAGCTGGTGGAGCTCGCACCAGAGGCGGCGCATGGGTCGCGCCACGTAGAGACTCTGATGATGGCCCCAAGCGTGGACCCTCGAGAAATCGCCGCGCGTCACTCAGACGAGCTGCCGCGCGGACTGCGAGCGCTGTTGCGAGTGATCGGCGGTCGCGATGCCTCGGGAGGTCAGCTCGCCAGCTACCTGACTTTCGAGACGGGTTATACGCGTGAGTTGATCGAGTTGGGATATCGGGATGCCATGGAGGCGCGGGGCGCTTTGATGGCATTCATGGCTGGCGAGAAGACGCCGCAGGTGGTGAGCACGTCGCCTGGAGTGGTGGCTCAAGCGACGTAGCGGCGCCGCTCGGCCTTTGCCTAGCGCGCCGCTCGGCCCGCGTCAGTGGGCCTTGTCGTACTTGGGGCTGTAGGGCCCGTAGGGCAAACCCGTCTCTTCCGGGAAGAACAGATTCGCATTCGCCAGGCGGCTGACCTGGTGCGCGCGATCGGTGTGCTTGTTGAGGGCCTGGGTGATCGCCGCGGAAATCAGGTCCCCGAGGATATTGCCCGAGCCACCCGAGCCCTGCTGAGCGACGCCGTGGCCCTGCCAGAGCAGGATGCCGGTGCGCGTATCCACCAGTTTCGCAAACACTTCGACGGTGACCACGCTGCTCAGCACTTGATAGTGAGCACCGTACTGCTTCAAATCCAGGAACAACACGGCATCGGCGCCGGTGATTTCCGCAACCTTGGCCAGCGGTGCCTCCTGCATTTCATTGGCGGTGGGGAGGCCGTTGTCCTTCATGAACTGATCGACGACGGCGACCGGAAATACGTAGTAACCGCGCTCCGCGACGGGCCGCGTAACGGTAGTCAGGTAGCCGTAGGTACCTTCGATCGCGGTGCTCTCGTTGAGCGGCGGTAGCACCAGGATCGACCGCGGAGGATGAGCGTGGAAGTTGGTGTAGTCGTACGGCTTGACGGTCTGGCAGCCGCTGGTAAGCGCGCCAACACACAGAACCGCCATGCAGCCCAACCAGGTTCGAATGCTCATGGCTTTTTCACGTTCGCCAGCAGTCGGTCCATGAACACGGCCGATTCCGGAAACTCCGCCTTCTCGGTCATGAGCTCCTGGCGGGCCTGATCGCCTCTGCCGACCTGGTAGTACAAGTAGCCCAGGTGCGCGTGCCAACCCGGTGGCATGCGCCGGTTGGCCGAGCGGGCCACCTGGTAGTCCTTCTCCAGAAGCTCGACCTGCTTTTCGGCGGGCACGTCTTCATGCGAAAGATAGGACGCGTACACGACTTCTTCGTAACTGCCCCACTCGTAGCGGGACTGGGGCGCGGCGCATCCCGCCAGCGCGAGCCCGGCGCCCAACACGAGAACGGCGCGGATCATTGGGACTTTTGCGGCGACCAGCTGCCGCTCTCCACTCCCTGGACGAGGTGATCGACGGCCTCGCGGATCGCAAGATCCAGAACCTTGCCGTTCAGCGTCGAGTCGTAACTTGCGGTCCCGCCGAATCCCAACACCTCGCGGTTGCTGAGTGCATATTCGCCGGCACCCGAAGACGTATAGACCACCTGCGAGGTCAGCACGTCGACCACGTTCAAGGTGACCTTGGAGTAGGCGACCTGCTTCTTGCCTTCGCCCAGGATCCCGAAGAGCTGGGCGTCACCCGATTCCTTGCGGCCGAATTCGACCACATCGCCGGTGATGGTGAAATCGGCGCCCTTGAGTGTCTGTTGGCGGCCGCTGAGCTTGGCCTCGCGGGCGTTCTCTTCCATGTTCTCCCGCTCCAGCACGCTGAAGCGGCCGGTCTCCTGCAGGTGTCCGACGAGAATGGTCTTTGCCTGGCCGCCCAAGCGATCGACTCCGTCGGAGAACAGGCCTCGCAGGTACGTGGAGCGATTGTCGAATTTGCCGACGGCGATGGCATTGCGCGCCCCGCGGTAGGGGACGGCTGCCGAGGCGGTATGTTCAACCTGGACCGCCTGGTGGGACTCGGTAGCGCAGCCGGCTACCACAGTGATCATCAGTACTGCCGATGCGATGCGAATACGCGAGTGTGTTTTCATATCCGGCCGACCCTACCGAAGCCTCGTGGGTGAATCAATGAGGCCCATCACGTTATGCTGGCCAAGCGTTTTCAGCGAATTGCTACATCGGACTACCGAGGGTTGCGCCGCTCGTGACTGAAATTCGACTCGAGAGCCTGACCCAGCGCTACGGTGAGACTACCGTCGCACTGAATGCCGTGGATCTGCAGATCGGCCACGGCGAGTTGTTTTTCCTACTGGGGCCGAGCGGCTGCGGCAAAACGACACTACTGCGATTAATTGCAGGGCTGCAGATGCCGACCTCGGGTCGCATTCTCTTCGATGGGCGCGACGTGACGGCCGTGCCGACCCAAAAGCGTAATGCGGTCATGTGCTTCCAGGGGTACGCATTGTGGCCCCATATGACGGTGCGCGAGAACATCCGCTTCGGCTTATCCGTGCGGGAGTCGCCTGCGCAGCGTCAGGCGCAAATGGCCGAAGTGGAGAAGGCGCTGGAGATCATCCAGATGCAAGGTCCGCTGGCCGATCGCAAGCCGCAGCAACTCTCCGGTGGTCAACAGCAGCGCGTGGCATTGGCTCGGGCGCTGGCCGTTCAGCCGGCTTGCCTGTTGCTCGATGAGCCGTTGAGCAACCTGGATACCAATCTTCGGCAGGAGATGCGTCGGGAAATTCAACGAATCTGCCGGCAGGCCGGGATCACTACCGTATATGTCACTCACGATCAGAAGGAGGCGCTCAGCACCGCGGACCGGATCGCGGTAATGCGGGATGGCCAACTCGCCCAGGTGGGAACCCCGCAGGAGCTGTATCGCGCCCCAGTGAGCGCATTCGTCGCCGAATTCATTGGGCCGACGAACCTGATTGAAGGGGAGGTCATCGCCTCCGGTGACGGCGTGACGCGCATCTCCACTGCGGTCGGACAGATCGTTGCCGCGGCCAACGCCACCCCCGGCGCACGGGTGACCGTCAGCTTGCGCCCAGAGTTGATACGCATCGCGCGCGACAGTGTCCCCTCGGCCGCAAATCGCTTGTCCGGGACTTTGGTCGAGGACAGTTTTCTCGGACAGTCGAGCGAGCATGTGATTGCCGTGGGCCACGGCAGACTTCGAGTCGTGTCGGCACCGCCTCAATACGCCCTCAAGGGTGAGGTTACGTTGCAATTCGACCCGGCCGATGCCGTGGTGTTGAACCGATGAAGGGCCTCAACAGCCGTTTTGTGCTGTTGCTGCTCGTGGTGTTGGTTTTGGTACTGCCGTTCGCGTTTCGCGGTGTGCCCAGCGGTGGCAGCCCGGCGACGGCGGGAGCCACGGCGCCCACGGATGTGCTCGTGATCATGACGCCAAACCTGGAGCCGGTGCGGCGCAAGTTCGGCAAAGCGTTCTCGCAGTGGTATGCGCGCAAATTTCATCGCACCGTCAGCATCGAATACCTCGTCTATGGCGGCGGCGAGATCGTCAAGTACCTCCAGGCCAGCGAAGTGGCTTACAAGCGCACTGGCACTTACAACATCGACATGGTTTGGGGTGGCAGCGACACCGTATTCAACGATGTCTTGAAAGGCCGGTATCTCGCCCAGGTCAAGTTGGATCCGCAGGTGATGGCGGCTGCTTTCCCGCAGCCGGATATCGGGGGTGTGCCGCTGTACGACCCTGATCAGACGAACGGCCCGCGCTGGTTTGGAGCTGCGCTCGCGAGCTTCGGCATTCTGTACAACCGCGACGTGTTGGCCTACCTGCAATTGCCCGAGCCAAAAACCTGGTCGGACCTGGCGGAGCCGCGCTACCTGGGTTGGGTCGAGCTCGCTGACCCGACCCGTTCCGCGTCTGCGAAAACCGCGCTCACGGTGATTGTCGAGCGCGAAATGCAGACCGCGGCCGAGGAGCATCGCTCGCAGGAGGAGGCCTGGTCCCGCGGAATGGGACTGATCCGGCAGATTGCGGCCAACGCGCGGGGCTTTACCGTCGCGGCGAACGAGCTGCCGGGCCTCGTCAGCAGCGGCGATGCTGCGGCCGCCATGTCGATTGATTTTTATGCGCGGGCGCAGATCGAGGCCGTCGGCGGGCGGCGGTTGGGTTACGTGGAGCCGCAAGGCGCCACGGTCGTCACGCCTGAGCCCATTGCGATTGTGCAGGGAGCTCCACACGAGGAGGTTGCACGGCGTTTCATGGAATTCGTGCTCGGTGAGTCGGGGCAACGGTTGTGGATTACGAAGGCCGGCCCGGGTGAGACGCCTGAAATGTCCTTGAACCGGTTGCCGATCATGCCGTCCGTGTACGACAACCCCGTCAATTTCACGGCATTCAGCAACCCATACCGGATCGCGGGCGGATTCAACTCGCAGCCGGCACGGCGCGCGGCCTTCGGGCTCATGGACGAGTTGATTGCGTTGTGTTGTATCGATCTGCTGCCCGAGCTGCGGGCCACGCGCCGGCAGATTGCCGAGTCGCCGCAAGCCACGCAGTTGGATGCGAGGCTCGGAATGTTTCCCATCGATCAGGCGACGTCGCAGGCGGGGGCGGACATTCGTGCGCGTATGTTGAAAGGAAAGCCGCAGGATTGGTTGGCGCTGCAGCGGCAGTGGCGCCGGCAGTTCAAGCAGGAATATGCCGAGTTGCGGCGCGCGGCGGCGCAAGCGCCGCCCGGGGCGGCCCGATGAAGCGCGTGCCCGCGTGGGCGGCGCGGCCGATCCCGCAGCGCCGGTTGGCGGCCCGATGACCGCCCGCATCACCCGCTACGCCGCACTGCTCGCCGTGCTGGCCCTGTTCGGAGTGTTTCTGCTCTGGCCCGTCTGGCGGGTCATCAGCGTGGGCCTGGGTCTGTCTACTCATGGCACGCCGGTCGAATCAGTCACCGCCTATCTCGCAGCGGTGTTCCGCGACGAGCAGTTCCGCTCGGGTCTCATCAACAGCGCTACCATTGCGGCCCTGGTCACCGCACTGTGTACGGTGATGAGCGTGCCGCTGGCGCTGCTGAATCGACGATTCGAGTTTCGTGGCAAAGGCTTGTTGGCGTCCCTTCTGATGGTGCCACTCGTGTTGCCCCCGTTCGTGGGTGCCCTGGGAATCCGCCAGATATTCGGTGCGCAAGGTGCGCTGACCGCGCTCTGTCAGCATCTGGGGTTGGTCCCGGCCGGCACACCCATCAACTGGCTCGCTGACCATCAATTCGCCGGTGTCGTGCTGAGCGAAGCCTTCAGCCTATATCCAATCCTGTTTGTAAACCTGGTGACGGCGCTGTCCTTCATAGACCCGTCAATGGAGCAGGCGGCCGCCAATCTGGGCGCCTCGAGGTGGCGGGTATTTCGATCGGTGACGTGGCCGCTGATGTTGCCTGGCGTGTTCGCCGGCGCGTCCATTGTCTTCATCTGGAGCTTCTCGGAGCTGGGCACGCCACTCATGTTCGACTTCTACACGGTTACGCCGGTCCAGGTGTTCTTCCGGATTACCGAGATCTCCAACAACCCGCTTCCCTATGCACTGTTGATTGTCACGATGCTGGGCTGCTGTGTGGTGTACGCGCTCGGCAAGATCGCCATCGGATGGCGTGGCCAGGCGGGCTGGACGAAGACACCGGCAGCCTTGGGTACGATCCAGGTGAAGGGCATGCGTGCCGTGTGGATTGCACTTCCATTTGCCATCGTCGTACTGCTGGCGTTGTTGCCGCATGTCGGCGTCATCTTGACGAGCTTTTCGAAGACCGGCCAATGGTACGAAAGCGTTCTGCCGCGCATATTTACGACCGCTCACTATGAGCACGCCCTGTCGCACGAGCTTGCCCTGCCGTCCATCCGCAACAGCCTGGTGTTCTCCGGTCTGAGTGTGACTTTGGATATAGCCATTGGAATGCTGATTGGGATTCTGATTGTCCGATCCCGCTTGCCGCTCGCCTGGCGCGCGCTGCTCGACAGTTTGTCGATGCTGCCGATGGCGGTTCCGGGGTTGGTGCTGGCATTCGGGTACCTGGCCATCAGCCTGCAGATCAAAGCGTGGTTTCCGGACGCGAAATGGTTGCTGCAAATCATTGATGTGCAGAAGAATCCGACGCTGTTGCTGGTGATGGCCTACACCATGCGCCGTCTGCCGTATGTGGTTCGAAGCACTGTGGCCGGCCTCGAGCAGACACCCGAAGAGCTGGAGCTTGCGGCGAAGAACATAGGCGCCAGTGGTACTCAGACACTCCTGCGCATTACCACACCATTGATCGGCGCGAACCTCGCCGCGGGCGCGCTGATGGTGTTTGCATTCACCATGTTGGAGGTCAGCGACTCTCTGATTCTCGTGCAAAAACAAGCGTATTGGCCCATCACCCGCGGGATATACGAATTGTTTCAACGGTTGGGAGATGGTCCTTACATCGCCTGCGCGATGGGCGCGTGGGCGATGGTTCTGCTGACCCTCATATTGCTGGCCGTCAATTCGCTGTTGGGAAAGCGCGTGGGCGCGCTGTTCAGGATATAGTAAGGATATTGCAAGATAATCTGTCACTCTTTTGATGTCTCCTATCGATTCTGAGCGCTGGCGAGCGCTTAGCCCGCTTCTGGATCGCGCGTTGGATCTTGAGGAAGATGAGCGCGCGGCATGGCTCGAGTCCTTGCATACGGAAGATCCCGCCCTGGCGGCAGACCTGAAGATGCTACTGGCTGGGAAGCCGGCGTTTGATCTGGAAAATGTTCTCGAGCGCGCCATCGCCGGTGTCACGGGCGAAGTCCTGCCAGCAGGGCAATCGCTCGGCGCGTACACGCTCGAGTCGCTCATCGGGCGCGGCGGCTCGGGTAGTGTGTGGCTCGCGCGGCGAAGTGATGGTCGGTTCGAGGGCGAGGTCGCCGTCAAGCTGCTCAATACGGCGTTCGTCGGTCGCGCGGGCGAAGAGCGTTTTCGGCGCGAAGGCCATGTGCTTGGCCGGCTCATGCATCCCAACATCGCGCGAATTCTCGATGCCGGAGTTACCGGCACGGGCCAACCCTACCTCGTGCTGGAATACATCGACGGTCTGCCGATCGACCGTCATTGCGACGAGCACAAGCTGGGAATCGAGGCGCGTCTACGACTGTTTCTGGATGTGCTGGCTGCGGTGGCCCACGCGCATGCCAGCCTTATTGTGCACCGGGATATAAAGCCGTCCAACATCTACGTGACAGCTACTGGAGTGGTGAAGCTCCTGGATTTCGGCATCGCGAAACTATTGGAAGGCGATTCGCAGACCGACGCGCCCACTCAACTTACGCGCGAAGGCATGCGCGCGCTGACTCCGGAATATGCCGCTCCAGAACAGGTATCGGGCGCACCGATCACGGTCGCAACTGATGTGTATGCGCTCGGTGTTCTGTTATATACGCTGCTTGCAGGCCAGCATCCCACGGCTTCGCGCACAGCCTCCGCGCTACAGCACGTGCGCTCGCTGCTGGAAGTTGAGCCGGTACGACTCTCGGATTCCGTCACCGAAACAGTTACCGCGGAGCCGGCGGTCCTGGATGATATCGCCGCCAAGCGGGCACTAACGCCGCAGAAGCTCCGACGAGTACTGCGAGGCGATCTCGATAACATCCTCGCCAAGGCTCTCCGTAAGGAAGCCGCTGAGCGGTACGCATCCGTGGATGCGTTCGCGCAGGATGTGCGACGCCATTTGCAGAATGAGCCGATTTCGGCGCGGCCCGATGGGGTCTGGTACCGGCTGAGGAAGTTCGCGATCCGTCACCGGGCTGGGGTGACCCTTGCGGTATTGGTTTCGGCCGCTGTGCTGGGAAGCCTCGCCTTCGCGGTGAATCAGATGCTGCAGGCGCGCGCCGAGCGTGATCGGGCGATTTACGAGACCCGTCGCGGCGATGCCTCGCGCGATTTCATGGCGCTCATGATGGCCGAGGTCGGACCCGGCGGAAAGCCGCTGCCGCTGTCCGAGTTGCTCGACAGGGGATTGCAGATGCTGGAGAACCAGTACGGCGAGGATCCGCGCTTCACCATCAACATGCTCATTCAACTCTCGGGGCGCTATGGGGATATCGGCGCGAGCGAAAAGGAACTGGAGGTAATGAAACGCGCTGAAGCGCTCGCCCGGCGGTTAGGCGATCCGGAAGCCTTGGCGAGGGTGGAGTGCAACACTGTCGAGACCGAGCTGGATCTGGGTCACGACTCCCGTGCCCTCGAGCGAATGGACGAGGCCGAGCGATTGTTGGCGCGACTGACACATCCCGCGCCATTGATGTTGCAGATCGACTGTCTGCGCCAGCGTGGATTGCTGGCCCGGCGCGCTGGCGATTTTCCACGCGCCATTGCGACGCGCACGCAGTCGCTCGCGCTGCTCGAGCGGGCGGGCGATACGAAAGACCTGGCTTACACCACAGTACTCAATGACCTCTCGATCCTCTCTGCCGGAACCGGCGACTTCAAAACGGCGTTGCAATGGAATGCGCGCGCCGAACGAGCTTTCGTTGCCAACGGCCGCGGTAACACAATGGGCCGCATGGCGGTGCTGGTTAATCGCGCCACCAATCTGTTTGAAGTAGGCGAGATTCGCCAGGCCGCCGATGTCATGGCTGATGTCACACAACGCTTCGCAGCTGAGGGTGGGCCGCATGAGGAATTGCCACCCGCGGCGCGTATCCGATTCGGCAGAATACTGACCCGTCTCGAGCGCTACGATGAAGCGACGCGTAACCTGACGCAGGGGCTGGCCGAGGCGACCAAGAAACAGCAGGCCCCGTGGGAAGCAATCGGACATCTCTCGCTTGGCTCGGCCCAATTGGCGCTACACCGGCTGGGTGAGGCACAGAGCTCGTTCGACGCTGCCGATGCCTACTGGCGCACGCACGTCGAAGGCAACGAGCGCTGGATAGCCCAACTTACGCAGGAGCGCGCCCGCCTCGATTTGGCCAGCGGCCACGCAGACGCGGCACGCACTCGAATCGAAGGGCTTCTCGGTGACCTGGGCTATCCGAAAGTCGACACTTCGCTACAACTGCCAGATGCGCTCCTCACAGCCGCTGCTCTGGAGCTAGATTCCGGTGGCATCGAGCGCGCGAGGAACTTCGCGGGAGCAGCTTTGCAGCTACTCGAACGCAAGGCTTTGGACGCTGATCAAAGCGCTGACGTTGGTGAGGCACTGCTCGTACTGGGGCGTGTCCAACTCGCTGGGGGCGATAAGAAAGCTGCGCATGAGACGGTCCAGCGCGCCGTGCGCAGTCTCACCAATGGTCTCGGCCTCACTCACACCCTGACGAAATCGGCTGCTGCTATCCGCTCGCAAGCGCTCGGTGCGGATTGAACAGCCGTGCCGCCGGCAGCGAGCTGTGTCGAGCGGTTACATTGGTGAATCGCGCCGCGAAGACTTCCGCCAAGCGGTCGACGATATACACGGACCGGTGCTGCCCACCGGTGCAGCCTACCGCGACAGTCAGATAGCCGCGATTGCTGCCTTGGTATTCGGGAATGCGCGCCGTCATGAATTGCGCGATATCGGCAATCAGGGTTCCCACATTGGTTTGTGCCTCGAGGAAGCGGATTACCTCGGGGTCGCGGCCGGTGAGATTGCGCAGGCTCGGTTCCCAATAGGGGTTGGGAAGCGAGCGGGCGTCAAACACGAAATCCGCATCACCCGGTATGCCGTGTTTGAATCCGAAGGATTCGAATGTGATGGACAGTCGGCCGATGGCGCGCTGTTCGACACGCTGATGAATGATTTCACGCAGTGCGTGTACACCCATCTTCGATGTATCGATTACCAGGTCGGCCGCATACACAATAGGCTCGAGCAACTGGCGCTCGAGGGCCATCGCCTCGCGCAGATCGATGTTGTGCCCGCTCATCGGGTGCTTGCGCCGGGTTTCAGCGAACCGTCGCAACAGCTCCTCGTCGCTGGTGACGAGGAAGATGACCTCGCATTGGATGCCGCTTCGACGCAACTCGTCGATCAGCTGCGGTACGGTGGCGATTTCAGCGGCGGTGTTGCGCGCGTCCAGGCCGATCGCGGTTCGTTCGTACGTTGCCTCGGGGCTGCGCACGGTGTACGAAATGAAGGGCTTCAGGAGCGCCGCGGGGATGTTGTCGATGCAGTAGAACCCCAGATCTTCGAGCATGTGCAGAGCCACGCTCTTACCGGAGCCGGACAAGCCACTGAGGATGATGATTCGCACGCAAGGAAATTAGCGCTTGCACTATGACCGCTGCAAGCGTGGTGAGGATTCACGGCAGGGATTTGAGAGTTACCGCCCCTTTCCGGTGCGGTGAACCCCATAACCGGCACCGGCACGGGCTGGGCGCCCCCGTCAAGGACCGCGCCGGTGCAGGAATTGGCGGTTTAAAGAGAAGCCAGGTTCCGGGCGGTCTTCTGAGCCTCGGTCGCGTGGTGGTCGCACTTCTTTTCCTTGTGCTTCTTGACGCCTCTGTCGAGCTTGTCCACCAGCAGATCAATGGCGGCGTACATGTTTTCCTCAGTCGCGTCCGCGTGAATGGTATTGCCACTGACACGCAGCGTTGCCTCGGCCTTTTGACGCAGCTTCTCCACAGTCAGTACACAGTGAACGTCTATGACCTGATCGAAGTGCCTTGCGATGCGATCGAGTTTCTTCTCCACATATCCGCGTAATGCCGCAGTGACCTCGATGTGATGGCCGGTGACGTTGAGCTGCATAGCCGTCTCCTTTGAGTTGTACACTCTGCGTCTATCTACTTACATCTGCTTCAAACCTGCGCGGCGACGCTCGTTGGAAGGTGCGATGCCCATCGCCTCACGGTACTTGGCGACCGTGCGGCGTGCGACCGGAATTCCCTCGCCAGACAACACTTCGGCGATTCGACCGTCACTCAAGGGCGTTTCGGCATCCTCTTCCTTGACGAGCTTTTTGATCTTGGCGCGAATGGCGGTCGAGGACGTGCCTGAGCCGTCGGCGCCTTCGACCTGGCTGGAAAAGAAATAGCGCAGCTCGAAAACGCCGCGCGGTGTGTGCATGTATTTGCCGGAGGTTACGCGCGAAATCGTGGACTCGTGCATTCCCACAGCTTCGGCGATGTCCTTCAGGATCATCGGCCGCATATGTTCGTCGCCGTGTTCGAGAAAGGCTTGCTGGCGCTCGACAATGGAGCGAGCGACCTTGATGAGCGTCTCGTGCCGGATTTCCAGGCTCTTCAGCAGCCACCGCGCTTCCTGCAGTTGCGCCCGCATGGTCGCATGGCTGGCATTACGGCCAATCAAACTAGCGTAGCTGCTATTGAGGCGCACACGCGGAAGTGTGGCGGAGTTGATTTCCACCGACCACCCGTGGTCGGTACGACGCACGAAAACGTCGGGTACGACGTATTCGGCCGAGCCCGTGCTGACTGTCGCACCTGGGCGAGGATGGCAGGAACGCACGAGCGCGAGAGCGCTCGCGATTTCTTCCTCGGTCGCGCGCAGCTCGCGCCGCAGCAGCGACAGCTCGCGCTCAGCGACGAGCTCGAGGTGGTGACGCGCGATCTCTATTGCCGTGTTGAATCCCGGCGTGGCTGGGTCGAGTTGGCGGAGCTGCAGCTCAATGCACTCGCCGACGGAGCGTGCGCCTACACCGGGCGGATCCAGCGCCTGGACGCCTCCCAACACCGACTCAACCTCGGCGGCATCGCATTCAACTTCAGGTCGCAGGGTATTGGCGATCTCGTCGAGTGGCTCAGTGAGGTAGCCGTCGTCGCTGATGGAATCGATGATGGCGCGCGCAATCGCAAACTCGCGCGGTTCAAGCTTGGCCAGCTCGAGCTGCCACAGCAGATGCTCCTGCAGCGATTGACCCGAAGCGTCGGCAAACTCCTGCTGCCGCTCGTCATCGTCATTGTTCCACGGGGCCTCGGCCGCTCCAACGCTCTGCTCGCCCCAACCTTCGTCGACGACCTCGACCGTGTTTTCTTCCTGAGCGCGTTCGGGAACCTCGGGTCGTTCGAGCTCGCGCCCGGGCTCGTGCTCATGATCGGGGATGGCTTGTTCGGCGGTCTCGAACTGCCCGGTGCCCTCGGCTTCCTCCGTGGGCTCGAGCATCACGTTCGTTTCCAGAAGCTCGCGGATATGGGCTTGCAGCTCCAGTGCAGGTAGCTGCAGAAGTCGGATGGCCTGCTGCAGCTGCGGGGTCATGGTCAGTTGCTGACCCAGCTTGAGCTGCAGGGAGGGTTTCAGCATGGTTGCACGCAGGGCCGCTTGAGCATTCCAATCGTAAGTAATTGAAAGATTGTAACTTTCTCCTCACCCGGGTGGGCTGCCCCTAAGGGCTCAGAGGCGAAACGACTCACCCAAGTACACCTCACGCACTTGGGGGTTGGCAAGGATTTCTTCCGCACTTCCCGCCGCGATCACGGTGCCCTGATTTACGATATAGGCGCGGCTGCAAACCCCAAGGGTCTCCCTTACATTGTGGTCCGTAATCAGCACACCGATGTCACGGTGCGTGAGTTCGCGGATGATTCTCTGGATATCGAGGACCGACAGGGGGTCGACTCCCGCGAAGGGTTCGTCCAGCAGCATGAAGCGCGGCTCTGCAGCTAAAGCGCGTGCGATCTCGACCCTCCGCCGCTCGCCGCCGGAAAGCGACAGTCCGAGGCTTCGGCGGACGTGTCCGATGCGCAACTCCTCCAGCAACTCCTCGAGACGTTGTTCCCGCGCTGCACGATCAAGATCGTCACGCGTTTCGAGAATGGCCATCACGTTGTCTTCCACAGACAGTCTGCGGAAAACCGAGGCTTCTTGAGGGAGGTAGCCCAGACCCAGTCTCGCACGTTTGTGCATGGGCAACGTGGTGAGGTCTGTCTCTCCCAGGTGTATGCGCCCTGCGTCGCAGGGAACGAGACCCACGATCATATAGAACGCAGTCGTTTTGCCTGCGCCGTTGGGTCCGAGCAGGCCGACGACCTCGCCGTTGGCCACCTCAATCGATAGTTCGCGTACGACCTGCCGCGACTTGTAGCTCTTGGCAAGGCCGATAGCTTTGAGCGAGGTCATGGTTTCTTGTTGGGATCCCCGTTGGCATTCGGATCGATGCGGATATGCACTTTGTTGTCGCTGCCAGGTTCCGTTGCCGCCTGCACACGCTGCTCACGGATGTTGTAAATCAGTACCGGCCCACTGATGGAATTGTGACCGTCCGAGAGCCATGCATCATCCGACAGACGAAGTGTGCCGTCACTCAAGTTGTACACGATCTCGCGCGCGTGTCCGCGAGCAGTCTCGTCGGTGTCGGTCCGCTTCTGCTCGAACTCCGCCGGACTGCCCGTGATGGTCGCCTTGGAAATGTTCTTGTTGCGGAATTCCACCACGGCCTGCTCTGACTTGAGGCTGCCGTGCTGCTCTCCGTTGATGCGCACGTTGCCCTCAAACGTCCAATGGCTGTTGTCGAAGTTGTCGAGACCGGTGACGTGGGCGTGATCAGCCTGAACCTTGGTATCGCCTTGCGTTATGACAACATCCCGGAAGACGGCGGTATCGCCCTTATATTCAATATTCGAAGAGGCTACGTCGATGGGCAGTTTGCGCGCATCCTTCGAGACAGCCGGGACGGAGCTCTTGTTGACGGCGGCAATATGGGTGGCGGCCTGGGTGGCGCCGAGCGCCAACAACGTCGCGCTGCCCAGGGCAGCGATCCAGAATCGTTGGGGAAATCCCTTCATGCTATGGAGTAAACGTGCCGCGCACGTTTGACTCAAGTACCAGGTGATGTTCGTTCAGCGTGGCCAGCAATCCTTTCGATTTGAGCTGCCGGCCAGGTGAATCGACCGATACCGGCTCGGACGTGCTGATGATGTTCTCATGCGTATCCACGGAGAGCTTCTCGGTCGACAGGTCAGCAAGCTGCGTCGAGCCTGGAAGCAATCCGCTGACGTGTACATTACCGTTCAAATCGACCTTACCTGTTTCCGTAGTCAACTCCCCAAGATCGGCCCGACCCTTCCACGTTTGTCCGTCGGCATCGCGAAACGACATTTGGACCTGCTCAAATTCCACACCTTCACCAGGGTGTTGACGAATGACGGTGGCGTTTAGTGTATAGATCGGTAGCCCATCTGCGCCCGTCTCCACCAGCACTGCGTTCCGTGCGGAATAGCCAAGGTCCGCGCTCGAAACTTCCACTGTCGTGGTTGCGGTGGTTTCACGCTGCTCCCCGCCCAACCAGAACGAGCCGGCAATAATTGCAATGAACAGAAGCGCGGCCAGGATACGAAAGATCATCGGGATTTCTTCCTGGTCTGCTTGCGTGCATCGAGCAGGTAGTCACATACCTCACGAACCGCGCCGTGGCCGCCTGGCAACGAAGTTACAACGTGCGCGGCCCTGCGCGCCTCGCGATGCGCGTCCGCGACAGCGAATGCAAGCCTGACAACTTTCATCAGCGGTATGTCGGCCGTGTCGTCACCGACACATGCACTTTCGGATGCTGCAACTTTCAGGCGTGTTCTCAACTTCTCGAATGCAAGCACTTTGTCCTCCGCTCCTTGGATGACATGTTCGACTCCTAGTTCACGACATCGGACGGCCACCATTCTGGAAGTCCGCCCCGAGATCACGGCGACGTGGACTCCAGCCGCGTCGAGGTGCTTGATACCCTGGCCGTCGCGGACGTGAAATACCTTCAACGCTTCGCCGCGGGGGCCGAAGTAAAGCCGCCCGTCTGTCATGGTGCCGTCGACGTCGAGGACCAGTAAGCGAATCGCGGCAGCCGATTTACGTGTCATGGGACGAAGGGCCGAAACAGCCAACGCTCAAACGACGCCGGCGCGAAACAGATCATGCACGTTCAGGGCTCCAATCAGGCGCCCTTGTGAATCCGCAACAGGAAGCGCCGTGATGCGATGCGCTTCCATCAGGTGTACCGCTTCAGCAGCCAGCGCCCGGGGACCGATCGTCTTGCAATGGGGGGTCATCACCGCTCGCATCGGCGTGTTGTGCACGTCGATCTGCTTGTCGAACGCCCGCCGCAGGTCACCGTCGGTGAATACACCGAGGATGCGGTCGTCGGGGTCTACTACGACCGTCATGCCGAGACCTTTTTTAGACATCTCGATCAATCCCGCACCCAGCTGATCGTCTGCGGCGATCCGCGGAAGGGCTGTGCCAGATCGCATCACGTCTTCGACATGGAGCAGGAGCTGGCGCCCGAGGCTTCCGCCGGGATGCGAACGCGCGAAATCCTGTTCGGTGAAGCCACGCGCTTCCAGCATCGTTACAGCCAGAGCGTCGCCCATCGCGAGTGTGGCGGTCGTACTGGCCGTTGGGGCCAGATTGAGCGGGCAAGCCTCCTCAGGGACGCTGACGTCCAAGGCGACCGCGGCAGCGCGACCCAGGGTGGAATCCACTTTGCCGACCAGAACAATCAAGGGAACTGCCAGGCGTTTCAGGTGGGGAAGCAAGAGCACGAGCTCGGGCGTCTCTCCAGAATTGGAGATTGCAACCACCACGTCGGTTCGGGTGATCATGCCCAGGTCGCCATGGCCTGCTTCGGCGGGATGCAGAAAAAACGCGGGCGTGCCCGTGCTTGCGAAGGTCGCAGCAATTTTGCCGGCGATGTGCCCCGATTTGCCCATCCCGGTGACAACAACGCGCCCTTCACAGGCCAGGCAGATACGACACGCGGTGGCGAAACCGCCGTCGAGCCGCGGTGCGAGCGCCGCAACGGCCTTGGTTTCTATATCGAGAGCGCGGCGCGCAGAAGCCAGAAGCTGTGCGTCGTCTGTCGCGGGAGTCGTGGGAATAGACACAGGGGACTGCATAGCCCGCGGATTATAGGCTCCATGTCCGGATAGACCACCCACGAAATACACCCCCACGCGCTACACTTGGAACCTATGAACCCTGAACAAGTCGCACAACTCATCCGGGCGGGCCTGCCCGGGGCCGACGTCCGCGTCGAGTCAGATGACAACACCCACTTTGCCGCGCGCATTATTTCTGCGGAATTCGCCGGCAAGCGCAGCCTCGCACGTCACCAGCTCGTTTACCGAGCGCTGGGCGAGCGCATGGGAAATGAGATACACGCGCTTTCCATCGAAGCGTTGACGCCCGAAGAGACGGGATCGAGGTGACATGGACAAGTTGCAGATTCAGGGGGGCGTCCCCCTTGAGGGAGAAGTGCGGATTTCCGGCGCGAAGAACGCAACCCTGCCCATCCTGGCAGGCGCTCTTCTGGCCGAAGATCCGGTAGTCGTCGCAAACGTCCCCCACCTCAAGGACGTCACCACCACGGTAGAGCTGCTCGGGCGGATGGGCGCCACAGTGACTATCGATGAGCGCATGCGTATCGAGGTTGACGGGTCGACGGTGAAGGAGTGCTTCGCACCGTACGAGCTCGTCAAGACCATGCGTGCATCCATCCTGGTGCTGGGGCCGCTCGTCGCCCGTTTTGGTCGGGCGGATATTTCGCTTCCCGGCGGATGTGCGATCGGTGCGCGCCCGGTCAATATCCACATCGCCGGCCTGCAGGCCATGGGCGCGGATATCAAGATCGAGGGCGGTTACATCCGTGCACGAGCGGATCGCCTCCACGGCGCGCGGCTCGTGCTGGATACGGTCACGGTAACTGGAACCGAAAACCTCATGATGGCGGCTACCCTGGCAGACGGGGAAACCATCATTGAGAACGCCGCTCGTGAGCCTGAGGTCGTGGATCTGGCGAACTTTCTGATCGCCATGGGCGCAAAGATCCAGGGTGCCGGTACGGACAAAATCGTTGTCCAGGGCGTCAAACGTTTGCGCGGGACGACCTACGACGTACTTCCGGATCGTATCGAAGGCGGCACGTACCTCGTGGCTGGAGCGATCACGCGCGGTTGCGTGCGTATCAAGAACATACGCCCAGATCATCTGGATGCCGTGCTCGCCAAGCTTGAGGAAGCAGGCGCGAGCGTTGGCGTCGGTGACAACTGGATCGAAGTCGACATGCGTGGGCGTCGGCCGAAGGCGGTGGACGTCCGGACGGCCCCATACCCCGCATTTCCGACTGACATGCAGGCGCAGTTTGCTGCGCTCAATACGGTGGCGTCGGGCGTCGGAACGATCATAGAGACGATCTTCGAAAACCGCTTCATGCACATGCTGGAGATGCGGCGCCTGGGAGCTGAAATCCGGCTCGAAGGGAACACCGCCATTATTCGCGGCGTTGAAAGACTCACCGCCGCACCGGTCATGGCGACGGATTTGCGCGCCTCCGCCAGCCTCGTCCTGGCCGGACTGGTGGCGGAAGGTCGTACTGACATAGAGCGGATTTACCATATCGACCGCGGGTACGAGGCGATCGAGGAGAAGCTCGCGCAGCTCGGTGCCCAGATCAAGCGAGTTCCGAACTGAGACTGCAGGAGTAGATATGCGCATCGGTATGGTCGGACTGGGGCGTATGGGCGCGAACATGGTGCGCCGACTGATCAAGGGCGGGCACGAGTGCGTGGCCTTCGACAATTCCGCCGAAGCTGTCCACGGGGTCGTGGCCCAGGGCGCGCAAGGCGCCAAGTCCCTGGCGGATCTCGTCGCAGGCCTCGCTGCCCCGCGCGTCGTCTGGGTCATGGTTCCGGCGAGTGTCGTCGATTCGGTGATCGGGCAGTTGCGGCCTCTGTTGAAGAAGGGCGATGTCATCATTGACGGCGGCAATTCCAACTACCACGACGACATCCGGCGAGCCGAGGAGCTGCAGCCAGCCGGCATTCACTACGTGGATGTGGGTACGAGCGGTGGCGTGCTCGGATTCGAGCACGGCTTCAGCTTGATGATCGGTGGCGAGAAGGCTGTTGTTGCGAGTATTGAGCCGATATTCGCTACTTTGTCGCCGGGTGGAAAAATGCCGGAGGCGGCCCGCGGCGGCTCTCCTGCTGACGGTCAGGCGGGCATGGGCTACCTGCATTGCGGACCGGTCGGCGCGGGCCACTTCGTCAAGATGGTCCACAACGGCATTGAATACGGGATCATGGCCGCGTACGCCGAAGGCCTGAACATTCTCAAGCACGCCGATGCCGGCAAACAAACCCGGGAGGCGGATGCCGAGACGGCGCCGTTGAGCAACCCGAAGTACTTCCAGTATGACCTCGACATCGCGGCCATCTCCGAGGTCTGGCGTCATGGCAGCATCATTTCCTCGCGCTTGCTCGATCTGACCGCCGCCGCATTGGCGGCCAGTCCCAAGCTCGAGGAGTTCGGCGGTCGTGTGTCGGATTCCGGCGAAGGCCGGTGGACGGTGCAGGCGGCGATCGAGGTCGGTGTTCCGGCCTACGTGTTGAGCGCGGCGTTGTATTCCAGGTTCGAGTCGCGTGGTCGTGCCGAGTTTGCCGACAAGCTTCTGTCGGCGATGCGCCTGGGATTCGGCGGCCATCACGAGAAGAAGGACTGAGGATGGAGCGCAAGGATTCCGATGCCCTGGTGATCTTCGGCGCCACCGGCGACTTGTGTTTCAAGAAAATCTATCCGGCCCTCTATAACCTGGTACGCCGCGGTCACCTCGCCGTACCGGTGATCGGTGTGGCTCGCGCAGGCTGGAATCTGGACAAGCTCGCCGCGCATGTGCGCGACAGCGTGCAGACGGCCGTGAAGTCTTTCGACGAGGCGATTCTGGCCAAGCTGGTAGCGTTGCTGCGCTACGTCGACGGTGATTACACCAAGCCCGAGACCTACGAGAGACTGCGCAAGGCGTTGGGTGATGCTCAGCGACCCCTCAACTACCTGGCAATTCCGCCCAGCGTATTTCCACCCGTCATTGCCTGTTTGGGCAAGACGATGCCGGTTGAAGGAATGCGGGTTGTGGTCGAGAAGCCTTTCGGGCGCGACCTGGCCTCCGCACGGAAGTTGAATGCCACGCTGCTGGCTACCTTTCCCGAATCCAACATCTTCAGAATCGATCACTACCTGGGCAAGGAGCCGGTGCAGAACCTGCTGTTCTTCCGGTTCGCGAATGCGTTTCTGGAACCCGTGTGGAATCGCAACTTTGTCGCCAGCGTGCAGATCACCATGGCGGAGAAATTCGGTGTGGCCGGTCGCGGCAAGTTCTACGAAGAGGTCGGTGCGATTCGCGATGTCGTGCAGAACCATTTGTTGGAGGTGGTCACGCTGTTGGCGATGGAGCCACCGGTCAATGCCGGGGGTGAGTCGCTGCGCGATGAGAAGGTCAAAGTGCTGAAGGCCATCCGGCCGCTCGCGCCCGCGGACGTGGTGCGCGGCCAATTTGCCGGCTATCGCGAGGAAGAGGGCGTTTCGCCCAAGTCGCACGTCGAGACATTCGCGGCGCTGCGTTTACAGATCGACTCGTGGCGGTGGAGCGGTGTGCCGTTCTATCTGCGGGCGGGCAAGTCCTTGCCGGTAACTGCCACCGAGGTAGTGGTGGAGATGCGCCAGCCACCGGCGCGAGTGTTCGGTGAGTTGGGGCCGGAGCAACCCAACTATCTGCGCTTCCGGCTGAGTCCGGAGACGGCCATTGCGTTGGGGGCGCATGCGAAGCGTCCGGGACCTACGATGCAGGGTCGCGATGTCGAGTTGTTCGTGGACCAGCGCGACAAGGACGAGGCGGAGGCCTATGAGCGGCTCATTGGCGCCGCCCTGATCGGTGACACGTCGCTGTTTGCTCGGCAGGACGAGGTTGAGGCTGCGTGGGCGGTCGTCGAACCCGTGTTGAGTGTCGATTCGGTGCCGCACGAATACACGCAGGGTACGTGGGGACCGCAGCAGGCGGAAGAAGTGATTGCAGGGGAGTGCAGTTGGCACAACCCCGGGGCAGATGCGCACAGCTGGACCCGATCGTGCGGGCCGGTAAACCTGAGTCGCTTCGCGCCGTAGTGGCAGTGTGCACGCGCTGACGCGCGTCAGCCTGCGATCCAGATCTCCGCTTTCGCACACCCCGCCACGGCCTGGCGGGCAATCAAATGCGAATCGCTTTTGAGGAATTGCTCGACAATGGCATGTTTGTCCGCGCCCGTGACCAGGAACAGCGGCTCGGCCACCTTTGACAGCAGCTCCGGTGTCACACTGATTCCCTGCAGCCCATCGGGCCGCTGAACGGCGATTGCGAGCTTGCCGCGCGCCTGCTCCAACTGGGCCGTGTTGAACAGCGAGGCCGTGTGGCCATCCGAGCCCAGCCCCAACAGTCCCAAAGTGATTCGCACACCGGCGCTCAACATGGCGGACAGCCGCTTATCGTAGTCGGCGGCGGCCTGCTCCAACGGCAACTCCGTGCGGACCCGCAACACAGCCGGCTCGGGAAGCGCGAGCGCGTCCACCAACAGCCGCGTCTGGAAATAGTTGCTCGACTCGGAAGTGGCCGGCACATACCGGTCATCCGAGAACAGAATGTGCAGCCCCTTGGCGGGAGTTGGCTTGCGGACCGCAACTTCGCGATAGGTCGGCAGCGGCGTGCGGCCACCCGATAGCATCAAGGCTGTTCCCGCGGCCGTTGGGCCGCTGAGGGCGAGCTCGAGCCGCTCGACCAGGGCCGCATCAAACTCGGCAATGGAAACAAAGCGGCGCATGGCAATGATGGTCATGTGAGTGCTCAATTGTTGCGGGGGCGTTCGCTGACCTGGGCGTGCACGTCGAATTCACGGCGGCCGCGCATTCCGTGGATCGCAATTCTCGAACCCGGCTTGTGGGTGGCGATCCGGCCCAGCGCGTCCTGCGCGCCGCGCACGGGTGCGTTGTCGATTGCCAGCACGAGGTCGCCAGGTTGCAAACCCGCTTGTTGGGCCGGGCTGCTCACGTACAGGTTGGCAATCAGTACACCGCCTTGGGCGAGGCCGTACTGGGCCGCCTGCTCGTCGGAAATGTCCTCGGGCACGATTCCAATCCAGCCGCGAATGACACGCCCGTTCGCAATGATGTCGCTCAACACGCCGCGCACCATGTTGACCGGAATCGCAAAACCGATGCCTTCCACGCCCAGGTTCTTGGCCACGATCGCTGTGTTGATGCCCACGAGCGCACCGCTCGAATCCACCAGGGCTCCGCCCGAGTTGCCGAAGTTGATCGGCGCGTCGGTCTGGATGAAGTCCTCGAGCGCGGCAATGCCCAACTGCTGGCGGCTGGTGGCGCTCACAATGCCGTGCGTGACGGTCTGCGACAGCCCCACGGGATTACCAATCGCCAGCACGACGTCGCCAACCTTGAGTTGATCCGACCGCCCAAGCACCGCAATGGGCAACGGCGTCAGGTCGATTTTGAGCACTGCCAGATCCGTGTCGGGGTCGCGTCCTACGATGTGTGCGTCCGCTATGCGGCCGTCAGCGAGTTGTACCCGGACCGAGTCGGCGTTCGCGATCACGTGATGGTTGGTCACGATGTGTCCGGCGTCGTCCACGATGACGCCGGAGCCCAGGCTGCGTTCAATTCGCTGGCGGTACCTCGGCAGAAACCCCCCGAATAATTCGCCTAATGAAGAGGGCGCCACTCGTTCGGTTACCAGACGGGCTGTGTAGACGTTCACCACGGATGGAGCTGCCCGTTGAACGGCTGCGGAGTATGTGACCCGGGCCGGCGCCGGTTCGGTTGGGCGGGGCCCAGCCAGCACGGTTACCGGCGCGGACGCACTGCCGCGACGAATCAGGTCGGGCCGCACCATGACGAGAATGAAAGCCAGCGCAAGGCCCCCTACCACAGATCCAGCAAGGAAAATCAGTCCCCGCATCCATTAGTCCTTTGTGCCGCGCGCCGCTCGCGCAGAAGGTCGTGTTCGTTTGTGTATAATGCGCCGCCCCCCGCAAGCCGGAAACTGCACGCGCGCGAAACAATATCGTCGCTCGCAGCTAGCGGCGCGCGGCGAGAGCGACGCGCGGATGGTTGGGTAGCAAGCGGGAGTATGGTTGATGGCGGAAAACGTTGTCGTGGGTAACGACGCAGTCGACCTGAGTCGACGTAAGTTTCTAACGACGGCTACGATTGCCACAGGGGCGGTCGGTGCCGTGTTCGCCGCAGTCCCTTTCATTTCCTCGTGGGCCCCTTCCGAACGCGCCAAAGCGCTGGGGGCGCCCGCCGAGCTCGACGTCTCGAAGATCGAGCCGGGACAGATGGCCATCGTGACCTGGCGCCGGCAACCGATCTACGTTGTGCGGCGTACACCCGAGATGGTCGAGCACCTGAAGGGGCACGACGATCTGCTGAAGGATAAGGATTCCTCGAGCTCCGACCAGCCCAAGTATGCGCAGAACGTCTACCGCTCCAGGCTGCCCGATGTCCTGGTGCTGGTTGGCACCTGTACCCACCTGGGATGCCTGCCGAAGCAGCGCTTCGAGGCGGCTTCGCCGGAGATGGGTGCCTACTGGCCGGGTGGCTTCTTCTGTCCCTGCCACGGCTCGCGGTTCGACCTGGCCGGCCGGGTGTTCAACGGCTCCCCCGCCTCCTTGAACCTGAGGGTCCCGCCCTATCAATTTCCTTCGCCGCTCAAGCTGGTCGTGGGTGTCGATGAGACCCAGAAAGGAGCCGCGTAATGGCTGCAATACATGGGCCTCAAGGCGCGCCGACGCCGGAGAGAAAAGGGTTCCTGGGCTGGCTGAACAAGCGGCTGCCCGTCGATGAGTTCATTTCCAGCCAGCTCACCGGCTACTACGCGCCCAAGAACTTCAATATCTGGTACTTCTTCGGCTCGCTGGCGTTGGTGGTCCTGGTGCTGCAGCTCGCCACCGGCATCTTCCTGACGATGTTCTACAAGCCGGGCGAGGCGACGTCCTTCGACTCGGTCGAGTACATCATGCGGGAGGTCAATTTCGGTTGGCTGATCCGCTACCTGCATTCCACCGGTGCGTCGGCTTTCTTTATCGTCGTGTATCTGCACATGTTCAGAGCGTTTCTGTACGGCTCGTACCGGGCGCCCCGCGAACTGTTGTGGATCTTCGGCATGCTGGTGTACCTCGCGCTCATGGCTGAGGCCTTCATGGGCTACGTTTTGCCGTGGGGCAACATGTCGTTCTGGGGCGCGCAGGTCATTGTGAATCTGTTCAGCACCATTCCGGCGCTCGGACCGCCGCTGGTCGAGTGGATCCGGGGCGACTACGGCATTGCGGATGCGACCCTGAACCGGTTCTTCTCACTGCATGTCGTGGCGGTGCCGCTCGGCCTGTTGCTGCTGGTGATGTTGCATCTCGTCGCTTTGCGGCAGACGGGCTCGAACAACCCGGATGGCATCGAGATCAAGAAGAAGCTCGGACCCGACGGTCATCCACTAGATGGAATTCCGTTCCACCCGTACTACACGGTCAAGGACGTAGTGGGCGTTGGCGTCTTCTTCGTTCTGTTCACCATAGTCGTATTCTTTGTGCCGACATTCGGCGGCCTGTTCCTCGAAGGACCGAACTTCGAGCCGGCCAACCCGATGTCGACGCCGGAGCACATCGCACCGGTCTGGTACTTCACGCCTTACTACGCGATTTTGCGCGCGGTGCCGGATCAGAGAACGGGTGCCTTGTTGATGGGGCTGGCCGTGTTCGCGTTCTTCCTGATGCCCTGGCTCGATCGCTCGCCGGTCAAGTCCATCCGCTACAAGCCGGTCATTTCCAAGGTGGCATTGACTCTGTTTGCCATCTCTTTCGTGGCTCTCGGATACCTGGGCCTGCAGCCGGCGGAAGGCTCCTACGTGTTGCTCGCGCGGATCTTCACGGTCGTGTATTTCGCTTTCTTCGTGCTCATGCCGGTGTATTCGAGAATGGGCCAGCCGAAACCTGTTCCAGAGAGGGTGACCTACCATGCGCATTAAGGTGCGCGCGCTTGAAGCGTTGATGTGCGGTGCCTTGCTGCTGGCATCCGGTGGTGTGTTTGCTGCTGAAGCCGAGGCCGGTGCTGAGGCCGAGGGCGGCGCGCAGACGAATTGGAAGGCCTGGCATGCCGAAGTGGACGTTGCCAACAAGGCCGCCTTGCAGCGTGGCGCCCGTAACTTCATGAACTACTGCGTGGGATGCCACTCGCTGAAATACGAGCGGTACTCGCGCATGGGTCAGGACCTGGCAATCCCGCCCGAGCTGTTGGACAAGTACCTCGTCCCATCCGGCGACAAGGCGGCGAACTACATCCTGAGCACGATGCCGGCGGCGGATGCCGAGGCGTGGTTCGGCAAGGCGCCTCCGGATCTGTCGTTGATGGCCAGGGCCCGCGGTCCGGATTACATATATCGGCTCTTCAAGACCTACTACGTGGATCCGACGCGGCCCACCGGCGCGAACAATCTTCAGTTGCCTGCCGTGGCCATGCCGGCCGTGCTTTCGGAGCTGGAGGGGCTGAAGAAACCGGTCTTCAAGAGCGTCGAGAAGCGCGGCGAGGATGGCAAGACCACGACCGAGCAGGTTTTCGACCATTTTGAACAGGTTGCACCGGGCCGGATGAACGCCGAGGAGTACGATGCCTTCGTGCGTGATACCGTGGCTTTCCTGACCTATGTGGGCGAGCCCGCCCAGTTGCAGCGCCACGCGCTGGGTATCTGGGTGGTTCTGTTCCTGCTGGTGTTCACGTGGTTGGCGTGGCTGATGAAGAAAGAATATTGGAAAGACGTTCACTGATCCGGTGAGCGCGACTTCCGGAGAGCGGAAATTTGTCGAGCAGACGATCCATCATGACGCTCTTTTCCGCTCCTAATGACCCGTGGAGTCACAGGACGCGGATTGTGCTAGCCGAAAAAGGCATCAGCATCGACATCGTCAGTGTCGAGCCTGGCAAGCTACCGGAGGACCTCCTCGACCTGAATCCCTATCACAGCGTTCCCACGCTGGTCGATCGGGACCTGGTGCTCTACGACTCGCGCGTCATCATCGAGTACCTGGATGAGCGGTTTCCGCACCCGCCGCTGATGCCGGTGGACCCGGTCACGCGGGCCCAGTTTCGCCTGGCGCTGTACCGCATCGAGCGCGACTGGTACACGCTGGTGCAGCAGATCGAGCAGGATCCCGACAAGAAGAACACCGTCAAACTGAAGAAAATTCTGCGCGACACGGTGTTGCAGAGTACGGAGCTGTTCAAGGTCAAGCCGTACTTCCTGGCGGACGAATTCTCGTTGGTCGATGCGACGATTGCGCCGGTGCTGTGGCGATTGCCTTATTATGAGATCGATCTGCCCCCGCAGGCCCAGCCGATCATCAAGTACGCAAGCCTGATTTTTTCACGCCCGGCGTTCCGCGAAAGCCTGTCGGATACCGAACAGGAAATGCGCCTGATCTGAGCCAGCGCCCGCCGCCATGCCTCCAGCACCCCCGCCGCCTCCGCCCAAGCGCCCGTACCTGCTTCGGGCCATGCACCAATGGATGTCAGACAGTGGTCACACGCCGCACGTGATCGTCGATGCGGAACGTGCGGGAACAGAGGTTCCAAAGGCGTACGTCAAGGAGGGCAAGATCGTACTCAACCTCAGCCCGAGTGCGACGCAGCGGCTGAAGTTGGGCAACGATGAGATCGAGTTCGACGCGCGCTTCGCGGGTGTTGTTCACCACGTGCGATTTCCCGTTGCCGCGGTGATGGGCATCTATGCTCGCGAGACGGGCGAGGGGATGGTGTTTTCGGAGTCCGACCTGGGACCGGAACCGCCCAACCGCCCGACTTCCGCGGAAGAAGGCGGGGGCAGCAGCAATGGCGGCGGCAATCGGCCGCGGCCACAATTGAAAGTGGTCAAGTAAAGGCGTGTTGGATCCACTCGATGCCGCGCGGGCCTGTGGCAATGACGTCGAAGCGCACGCGCAGACTGGCCAAGTCCTTTCGTTGCTGCAGTAACAGCGCAGCCGCCCGGCGCAACTTGTTCTGCTTTCGGTAGTCGACGCTCGCCGCGGCGCCACCGAATCGCTCGCTTGAGCGGGCGCGCACTTCCACAATGACGAGCGTCTGCGCATCGCGCGCAACTATGTCCAGCTCGCCAAGGCGAAGGCGAAAATTGCGCAGGACAATCTCCAGGCCCTGCGACCGCAGATACTCTACTGCCGCGTCTTCAGCTGCTTGACCGATTCGCTGACGTTCCATGTCACCGTTCCGGGGGCGGGTAACATCCTGATCTCGCCGTTGTGGATCTGGGCCCATGCCAGCTCGCGATGGATGCGATGGTCCGGGTCCAGCGTCAAGCGGCCAGTCAGTCCTTCGACTTGAATGTTGGGCGCGCCGCCTTGCAGGGCCGCGGCGACGCGATAGGCGTCGAAGCCGAAGGCAAACAGGCGATTGCGACGAGGTCCGCCGCCGTTTGGATAGGCGCTTTGCAGCGCGTTGCGCACGGCATCCGCAAGCTCGCTGCCCAACATCCACGGCATGTCAGGAAACATCAGGCCTTCGAGGTCCTGGTTGTTGTGTGGGTCGGGCTCGAACGCGTCCGATGTCGCATAAGTCGGCACGCTGCCTGCGAAGTGGAAGCGCAACTGCGGGCGCAACAGACGTTCCACATTGGCTTGCGCTGGTGCGAATATGAACTCGAGGTCGCCGCGGCGGCGCGGCTCGAACTGCAGCTTGGTGCCCAGGATGGACTCCAGCCGCCGGTGGCGCGCGCTGCTGTCACTGAGGCGAAGCACCGTGGTTATGGAGTCCGAGTAATCGGTGGCCGAGCTGTCCAGGGCCGTAGCGGCGAATATCCCACCACCACCGGCTTCGAGTTCCTGCTTGAATGCGGCCAGGACACGTGTGCCCCAATCACCCGCGGGGACGATGGCAATGCCGTTTTTGTGGCCGTCTGCAAGAATTCGACGGGCAGCCACGCGCGCTTCGTCTTCAGGTGACAGAGCAAATTGGTAGAAGCCGTTTGGCGCAGGTTGACTCGGAGGCAGGAAGTTCAACGCAAGAACCGGCGGGCGGCGTGTAACGAGTCCCGCGGCTGCAACAACTTCGTCGCGAGTGAGGGGGCCAACAATGATGTCAGCGCCTTCCTGCGTTGCGCGTGTGACGGCTTCCGCTATGCCTGTGTCACCAGTGTCATATACATTGACTGCGCCGCGTTGAGCTTCCGGCGTCTGGTAGTAAGAAGTCATGAACCCGTCGCGGACGGTTGTTGCCGCCGCGGCCGTGCGCCCCGTGATTGGCAGCAACAAAGCGACGCGTGCTCCGTGGCCCGTTGCGCCAGTCACAATTGTGGGTTGTTGGACCTGTTGACTCAACAACTCGCTGCGAACGATGTCGCTGGCCGGGTGATTTGGATAGCGCGAGCGCCAGGCGTCAATATCGGCAATCGAAGCGTTCGGGCTGCGCGCCGCCGCGGCTGCAATCGGTCCTAACTCCAACCAACCCCGGATGGTCGGGTCGGATGCCGAGCGCGGATCGATCCGAACATTACGCTCGCTTGCGTCACGCAGTGAAGCAAGCAGGTTGATGCGGCTTTGTCGCAGCTCTTGCACGCTGGGCAGCCAGCGCTCCAGAGAGGCTTGTGCGATGACGGCGTCGTTCGGTCGGCCCGCTGCGAATGCGGTCTGTTGCTTCAGCCGCCAGTAGTGCAACGCTTCAGGTGCAGTTCGGGGCTCGGTGATGGTGCCGAGTCGCTGCCAGGCCTGTTGGCCTTGTCCGCGCGCGAGGGTGATCTCGACTTCCAACAGGGGCTTTTCGACAGCCTGTTGAGTGCTGAGAGGTTGTTCCATCCCGGAGAGGACGCGGGCCGCCTCTTCCGTCCGATGCGCGGCCAAAAATGCCTGGGTCGCACGGAGCAGGTACTCATTGCGATCCGTGCCACTGTTCTGCCCGGCCAATGCCTCATACATGCGCGCCGCGCCGTTCTGGTCACCCTGGCGCGCAAGCGCTTCGGCGTTATCCAGGGAGGGGGGCGCTTCGGCACGCGGACCGAGGCTCGGACAACCTGTCAGTGCGAGTGTGGCCGCGGCAACCACGGCCAGGCGAACAATCCATCGCGCTAAATGCATTTGTTGAAGGACCTTTGGTCCGGCGGGCGGGACCGGGGATTATAGTGGCAACATGAATGAATTTGAGGGGAAGCCTAGTGGTGAAGGCGCCTGGCCGGTTGCAAGTCGTGGCGACGCCGATCGGCAACTTGAGCGATCTGAGTGCGCGGGCGCGGCAGGCGCTCGAAGAAGCCGATCTCATTGCTGCGGAAGACACTCGTCATACGCTTGGGATGCTACAGGCAATTGGCATCTCAAAGCCTATGGTGTCGCTGCACGCCTACAACGAAGGCCAGCGCGTACCTGACCTGCTGGCGCGGCTGGGCGCTGGCGAGACCATCGCGATGGTCAGCGACGCCGGAACACCATTGCTTTCCGACCCTGGATATGAACTGGTGAGCGCGGCTGCAGCCGCCGGATTTACTGTGGGAGTGATTCCGGGACCTTCGGCGATTACTGCTGCGCTTGCGGTAGCGGGGCTACCCACGAGTCGTTTTTGTTTCGAGGGATTTTTGCCGAGTCGCTCGCGTGAGCGGCGTAGCGGGCTGGCTCGTTTGGCGCACGAGACCAGAACGTTGGTTTTCTTTGAGGCCCCGCATCGTATTGCGGAGACGCTTACCGACCTGGTGAGTGAGTTTGGCGGCGATCGGCGTGCTGTCGTTGCGCGCGAATTGACCAAAACCCACGAGACGATTTATCGCGGCACTTTGAATGAGTTGGTAGAGCAGGCCGCGCGCGATGCTAATTTCCAGCGTGGCGAGATCACGTTGGTTGTTGATGGCGCACAGGAAGTTGAGAGTAGTGTTGATTTGCAACTGTTGAAACGCGCTGTGGAACTGTTGGCGAAGGAGTTGCCGCCGGGAAAGGCGGCCTCTCTCGCGGCGCAATTGACTGGCGCATCGCGCAGCGACGCGTACGCGTTGCTCAAGAAGGATGATGGCCGCGCGTGATACTCTGCACTGGGGAGCCGGCCAGGCAATCGCTGTTCGGGTTTGCCTTCGGGTGGACCCGGGTGGAGGAAAGTCCGGGCTCCGGCGGATCAGGTGCCAGGTAACGCCTGGGGGGCGTGAGCCCACGGAAAGTGCAACAGAAAGCAAACCGCCTAAGGTCTCGTACGCGCAAGCGGACGAGACCCGGTAAGGGTGAAACGGTGCGGTAAGAGCGCACCGCGGACTTGGTAACAAGGACGGCATGGCAAACCCCACCTGGAGCAAGGCCAAATAGGGAAGCAGCATTCAGCGTCGGCTTAACCGCTGGCGAGAGAGTGCGGCGCCGATCCGCGTGCGCTTCCGGGTAGGCCGCTTGAGGTTCACGGTGACGTGGATCCCAGAGGAATGATTGCCCACGACAGAACCCGGCTTACCGGCCGGCTCCCCTCTAGTCGCCTATATTTTACATAAGATTGCCCAAGGTGGCCGCACAGCGGCCAAATCCCTCACCTACTGTATAAACAGTGGCCGGCAAACGTCTGATTGCTATGGCCAAAACAGTGCACGTACTGTTTGAAGCTCTGCAATGCACCTATAAGTCTTTGTGACTGCGACGAATTTCTCACTATTTCAATTGACATAGCACGCCTGCGATTTCATAGTGGCGGCCGGTGGGAGATTGTGGGGGGAAATGGGCGAGTCCCTCTTCTCAAGTCATGTTTCGCGGTGCAACAAAAATCACCTTGGACGACAAGGGCCGGATGGTCATGCCTACCCGTTACCGGGAGCAGATCACCGAGCTTTCCCAAGGGCATTTGGTGGTGACCGTTGATCGTGATCAGTGCCTCGTCATTTATCCCCTGCCCGAGTGGGAGCAGACCGAACGCAAGTTGATGAGCCTGCCTAGCCTGAACCCTCAAGCCCGGCGGCTGCAACGGCTCATGGTGGGCTATGCGACCGATCTGGAGCTCGACGGGCACGGCAGGTTGCTGCTGCCGCTGGAGCTGCGCGAGTTCGCCCAGCTCGAGCGGGCTGGAATGTTGATCGGGCAAGGCAATCGATTCGAGCTCTGGGATGAGGCTCGCTGGAGCGAGCGGCGTGACCAGTGGCTGAAGAGTGAGGAAGCGGCGGGCGATCTGCCCTCCGAGCTCGATTCGCTGAAGCTGTAGGCGAAGCGGATGGGCGGTGAGTTGACGATTTCAGGGGTTGTTCGCCCGGACGGGCGGGCGTCGGGAAATAACGCGAGGTTTCAAGTCGGGGGGCGGTGTGGGTACCGCTTCAATCGTGGATGAGCACAAACCCGTGCTCGTCGATGAGGCGCTCGCGGCTTTGGCCCTCGAAGCGGGCGGTTACTATGTCGATGCGACGTTTGGGCGCGGCGGTCATACGGCACAAATCCTCCAGGCCCTGGGTGGGGAAGGCCGCGTGCTCGCGATCGACCGCGACCCGCAAGCCATTGCGGCTGGCCACCAGCGTTTTGCCGACGAAGTGCGGCTTACGCTCCTCCACGCGTCGTTTGCCGATCTCGCCACGCTCGTGCCGGCTCACTCGCGCGGTCAACCTTGCCGCGGCGTGCTCTTCGACCTCGGTGTTTCATCGCCGCAGCTTGACGATCCGGAGCGGGGCTTCAGCTTCCGTGCCGATGGTCCGGTCGACATGCGCATGGACCCGACACGCGGCGAGCCGGTCTCAGCCTGGCTCGCTAGGGCGGGCGTCGACGAGATTCGCGAGGTGATTGCAACACTGGGTGAAGAGCGCTTCGCACGTCGCGTGGCACAAGCGATCGTTGATGAGCGGCGGGAGCATCCAATCGTTCGCACGAATCAGCTTGCAGCGATTGTTGCGAAAGCGGTTCGCACGCGCGAGCCGGGTAAGAATCCCGCAACTCGCACGTTCCAAGCGCTGCGCATGTTCATCAACGATGAGCTCGGTCAGCTTGAGCAAGGCCTTGCGGCCGCGTTGGAATTCCTCGCGCCCGGTGGACGTCTTGCCGTGATCAGTTTTCATTCGCTCGAGGATCGGATCGTCAAGCGCTTCATGAAGCGTCAGACGGAGGTGGATCCCGCACTGGTGGACCTGCCTGTGTTACCGGCTGGTGCCGAACCGCGGTTGAAGCTCGTTGGTCGAAAGAGTCGTGCGCTTGATGCGGAGGTCGGGCGCAATCCCCGCGCCCGCAGCGCGTTGCTTAGAGTTGCTGAGAAAATCGCGTGACTGCATTTAGCCGGCGAATCCTGCTGATTTCACTGCCCATTCTGTGGGTCGCGACGCTTGGATCGGCGGCGGCTGCGGTCTACATCAAGCATCGCTCGCGCGAGATGTTCGTCGAGCTCGAACGGTTGGACACGCGGCGTGACAACCTCGAGATCGAATGGGGGCAGCTCCAACTCGAACAGAGCGCCTGGTCGACTCACGCCTTTGTTGAACGGGTGGCCAGCGCGAAGCTCCACATGGCCATGCCGCCTCCGAAAGAGATCGAGATTGTCGCCCCATGAAATCTCGCTTTCTGAAATCCAATAAGGCTCGCTCGCAAAACGCGCGCACCGCCACTTCCACTCCCGCTTCGTTCCGCTGGCGCGCGTATCTGTTGATGGGTCTTCTCGCTTGCGGTGCCGGTGGGTTGGTGTGGCGTGCTGTCAGCCTGCAGCTCGTGGATCACACCTTCCTCGCAAAGGAGGGTGATGCGCGCGTTTCGCGCGTCGCTACCATCGCTGCACATCGCGGAACCATCACAGATCGCTACGGTGAGCCCCTGGCCGTCAGCACGCCTGTGGACTCCATCTGGGTGAATCCGAAGGAACTGGCGCTCGCAACCGACCAGATCCCGCGACTCGCCACCGCGTTGAAACTCGATAGACAGGAGCTTGCGCGACGCATCACCAGCAACCTCGACCGCCAGTTCCTCTATCTCGCGCGCGGTCGTCAACCTACTGAGGCTGAGCAGATCAAGGCGCTTGGGATTCCGGGCGTCTATCTTTCACGCGAGTACCGGCGTTACTACCCATCGGGTGAAGTCGCGGGCCACATCCTGGGATTCACAAACGTCGACGATGCAGGCCAGGAAGGTCTAGAGCTCGCGTTTGATCATTGGCTGGCCGGTGAAGACGGCGCGAAGCGCGTCATCCAGGATCGTTACGGCCGAACTGTGCAGGACGTAGAAAGTATTCGGCAGGTTCGCCCGGGCCGCGACCTGGTTCTGTCCATCGATCTGCGCATTCAATATCTGGCCTATCGTGAGCTGAAGGCCGCGATTCGCGAACAGCGTGCGCGTGCCGGGTCAATCGTCGTTATGGATGTGACAACCGGCGAAGTGCTGGCGATGGTGAATCAACCGTCGTACAACCCGAATGACCGCGAGCAGATGCTGCCGGCGACGTATCGCAATCGCGCCGCCACTGACATCTTTGAGCCCGGCTCGTCCATCAAGCCATTCTTTGTCGCCGCCGCTATCGCGTCTGGGAAGTACGACGATCGCAGCGTCATCGACACATCGCCCGGCCTCTACAAGGTCGGGGCCAGGATCTTCGAGGACGAGCACAACCTCGGCCCGATCAATATTGCAACCGTGCTGGCCAAGAGCTCCAACGTGGGGATGGCGCGGCTGGCCCTGAGTCTCGAACCGCAGCTCATCTGGAACACACTGACCCACCTTGGCTTTGGGCAGGTGACCACGAGCGGCTATCCGGGTGAGTCCGCCGGTTTGTTCTCGAACTACTCACAGTGGCGGCCCATTGGAATCGCGACGATGTCGCACGGATACGGAATCTCCGTGACTCCGCTGCAGCTGGTGCATGCGTACGCCACCGTTGGGACATTCGGGTTGGCGCGCCCGGTTTCGTTTTTGCGTGTGGATGGGCAGCCAGCGGGTCAGCGTGTGCTCGACGATCAGGTCACTCGTCAGCTGATTGGAATGCTCGAGTCAGTTGTGGTTGCGGAGGGCGCCACCGGGAAGCGTGCGGCCATTCCGGGCTACCGCGTTTCAGGCAAGACGGGTACGGCATACAAGGCGCAAGCCGGTGGTTATTCCACTGATCAATACATGGCAGTGTTCGGCGGTGTGGCCCCCGCGACCGAGCCACGTCTAGCCGCCGTCGTAATCATCGACGAACCGAATGCCGGGCTGCACCATGGTGGCGACGTTGCGGCGCCGGTGTTTTCGGCGGTTGTGGGCGGCGCCTTGCGGCTGCTCGCCGTTGCGCCGGATCGTGCTGTCAGCGCACCAGACGATATCGTGCCGGTACCGACACGTTCAGGCGTTCGAACGGCGGCGTTGCCATGAGCGCTACCACCTTCACAGCACGGCGTCTCGCTGATCTCACCGCCGGCCTGATCTCGGTGCCGAGCGAACTGGTTGTGCGCGACATAACGCTCGACAGTCGTGCTGCATCTCCTGGCTCCCTGTTTCTGGCGTGTCGCGGTCGGACCAGTCATGGACTCAGGTTCGCACAGCAGGCTGTCGCACGGGGCGCCAGAGTTGTGCTGTATGAAGACGCAGTCAGCCCCGGCCAGGTAGACCCCGACCTTCAGCTCGCCACCGGGCTTGGCTCCGGAATTTTTGTGGCTGCTGTTCCAAAGCTGAGCCAACACGTCGGCGTTATTGCGGATCGTTTCTTCGGCGAGCCGTCGGCGGGCGTAACCGTTGCTGGCATCACCGGCACGAACGGAAAAACTACGTGTGCCTGGTTGCTTGCCCAGGCGTTGCAGCACTGCGATCGTCCGGCCGCGTACATGGGGACGTTGGGATTCGGGGTGCCTCCGGCGATTACTGCCACTGAACACACGACGCCCGATGCAGTCAGCGTACACCGACAGATTGCAGCGCTCCGGGGTCTCGGGGCCGAATGCGTGTGTATGGAAGTCTCATCGCACGCAATTGACCAGGACCGGGTAGGGGCTGTTCGCTTCAATACCGCCGCGTTCACGAACCTCACTCGCGACCATCTCGACTATCACGGCACCATGGATGCGTATGGTGCCGCAAAGGCACGCCTGTTCGACTGGCCTTCTCTCGCCCACAGGGTCATCAACGTCGACGATGCTTTCGGCGCGCAGTTGGCGGAGCAACTTTCCTCTTCTCGCCTTGTCATCACGTCACGCGTCTGCGCTGCGCCGGCGACCCAGCTCAAAAACGCTCAGCACGTGCGCGCTGCGCGTGCAATCCCGCAGCCAACGGGATTGGCGATCGAGATCGAATCGAGCTGGGGCGACGTTCGGCTCACGGTGCCATTGATCGGCGAATTCAACGTGGACAACGTCCTTACTGTGCTGGCAGTGCTGCTGGCTTGGAACATCCCCCTCGCGCAGGCCGCCGCCGCGATCGAGAAATGCCGCGCGCCCAGCGGTCGGATGGAGTTGTTTGGCGGGCAGGGCGGGCTGCCGTTGGCCATCGTTGATTACTCTCATACGCCGGATTCGCTGGACAAAGCGTTGCGTGCGGCGCGACTCCATTGCCGTGGAAAGTTGCGCGTTGTGTTCGGATGTGGTGGCGATCGCGATGCCGGAAAGCGTCCGCTGATGGGTCGTATCGCTGCGGAACTTGCCGACGATGTCATTGTTACTGACGACAATCCTCGTACGGAGGATCCGGGCAAGATTGTTGCGGACATTCTCGCGGGCATCACACACGGCGATGTGGCCAAGCCTGTCAGTCCGCTGGTCGAGCACGATCGGGCGCGAGCCATTCAAACCGCGCTGCGTCGTTCGAGCTCGAATGACGTGGTGCTGATCGCGGGCAAAGGCCACGAGGACTATCAGATTTACGGGACCACGCGACGTCCTTTCAAGGATCAGTCGATCGTCAACGCCGAGCTCCAGGGGGCGAAGCCATGAAGCGCACTCTGGCTGATTTCGCTCGAGCCTGTGACGGTGTCCTGCAAGGTACCGATCGCGAGTACAAGAACGTCTCCAGCGACACGCGGACGTTGAGCGGGGGCGATCTGTTCATCGCGTTGCGCGGACCCCGATACAACGCCAACGAATTCGTTGGCGCTGCCATGGCAGCCGGTGCTGCGGGTGCCCTTGTTGATTCGGCGCACGCGGCAGCAATTCCCCAGATCGTCGTACCCGACACCCAGGTGGCGCTCGAACGGGCAGCGAATGCCTGGCGTGCGCAATTCAAGATTCCCGTCGTGGGCGTTGCCGGCAGCAATGGCAAGACGACGACCAAAGAGATGACTGCAGCCATTCTCGGCGCGGCGGGCGAGTGCCTGGCCACACGCGGCAATTTGAACAACCACATCGGCGTGCCACTGACGGTGTTTCGACTGGAAGCGTCGCATCGTTACGCGGTTGTCGAAATGGGCACGAATCGCGCTGGCGATGTGGCTGCGCTCGTCAAGATTGGCGAGCCCACCGTGGGACTGATCACCAACGCGGGTGCCGAGCATCTCGAAGGATTCGGGAGCATTGAAGGTGTCGCGCGCGCTGAAGGGGAGATGGTGGCCGGCCTGAAGCCCGGGGCTACCGCGGTCATCAATGCCGATGATGAGTTTGCCGACCTGTGGCGCAAGCTGACGCCCGCGCGTGTCGTTACGTTCGGCACTCAAAAGCCGGCCGATTTCGCCGCCGTCGATGTGAAGACGAGTGTGGGCGCCGATGGCTTTCTGACACGGTTCAACCTGGTCACCCCGCAAGGTCGGATTCCAATCGAGCTGCGGATGGGCGGCCATCACAACGTCATGAACGCGCTCGCGGCTTCTGCAGCCGCGACCGCTGCGGGCGCGAAGCTGGAGCATGTCGCTGCCGGGTTGAGTGCCGTGCGAGCGGTGGCCGGCCGGCTGCAATTCAAGATGACCGCCAACGGCGCATGGCTGATTGATGACTCCTACAACGCCAATCCCAGCTCGGTGCGTGCGGGTATCGAGGTCCTGGCCGGACTCGAGGGCCGCAAGTGGCTGGTGCTGGGTGATATGGCCGAGCTGGGCGAGTTCGCCGACAGCTCTCATCGTGAGATTGGGATTTTCGCGCGCGAGCACGGCATTGAACGCCTGTTTGCCACCGGGCCGCTGGCGGCCCTGGCGGTGGAGAGCTTCGGGGCCGGTGGCCAATGGTTCGCGGAAGCCAATGCTCTTGCCGAGTCCCTGCGCGCAGCACCGCCGGATGTGCGGATGCTGATCAAGGGCTCGCGCGTCAATCGGCTCGAACGCGTGGTCGATGCCTTGGTCACACCTTCAACGAATCCAACAGGGAAGCACTAGATGCTGTATTGGGTTACACAACATCTGGTCGGCTGGCGATCCGGCTTCAACGTCTTCTCGTACCTGACCCTGCGGGCAATCCTGGCGACGGTGTCGGCGCTTGCGCTGTCATTGATAGTAGGTCCCTGGATGATTGCGCGCCTGTCCAAGCACCAGGTTGGCCAGGTCGTTCGCGAGGATGGCCCTCAGACCCATCTCGTGAAGGCCGGTACGCCGACAATGGGCGGAACACTGATCCTGGTCACGACGCTGGTGAGCACTCTGCTGTGGGCAGAGCTCAGCAACCGCCTCGTCTGGACGGTGTTGGGTGTGACGTTCGCCTTCGGCCTGATTGGTTTCTACGACGACTACCTGAAGCTGTTCAGGCGCAACCCCAAGGGGTTGATCGCCCGCTGGAAGTACATGTGGCAGTCGGTGGCCGGACTATCGACCGCGGGAGCCCTTTACTACACGGCGTCCAGTCCGACCGAGACCACGTTCTTCCTGCCGTTCTTCAAGACGTTCGCCGAGCCGTTGTCGGCGTTCAGTTATATCGCGCTCGCCTATTTCATGATTGTCGGCATGAGCAATGCCGTGAATCTCACGGATGGGCTGGACGGATTGGCGATCATGCCGGCCACGCTGGTCATAGCGGCCCTCGGCATATTCGCCTACGCCACCGGCAATGCCGTGTTCGCCAATTACCTGCAGATCCCCGAAGTCCGAGGCGCCGGCGAGCTGATCATTTTCTGCGGTGCCCTGGCCGGAGCGGGCTTGGGCTTTCTGTGGTTCAACTCGTATCCCGCACAGGTCTTCATGGGTGATGTGGGTGCGCTGGCCATCGGCGCGAGCATCGGCGTCATTGCCGTCATCGTGCGCCAGGAAGTGGTCACGTTGGTCATGGGCGGCGTGTTCGTACTGGAAACCGCCTCCGTCATTCTGCAGGTGGGGTCTTTCAAGCTGCGCGGTAAACGCATCTTCAAGATGGCCCCGATTCACCATCACTTCGAATTGAAGGGCTGGGCCGAGCCGAAAGTCATTGTGCGGTTCTGGATCATCTCCCTGCTGCTCGTGCTGTTTGGATTGGCGACCCTGAAATTACGATGAGCGCGACCACGACAAAGCCTTCTTCCGCAGTCATTGTCGGTCTCGGCCGGACCGGGCTGTCGTGCGCGCGCTATCTGCACACGCTCGGTTGGAAGATCGCTGTGACCGACACGCGTGCCGAGCCGCCTGAGCTGGCGGGCCTGCGTCAGCTCGATTCCAGGATCCCAGTCAGCGCCGGCGGTCTCGATACGCGTCTGCTGGACGATGCGGTGTGTGTGGTCGCATCTCCCGGGGTGGCGCTCAATGCGCCTTTCTTCGTGGAAGCGCGGCGTCGTGGCCTGGAGATTGTGGGCGACATCGAATTGTTCGCACGAGCAGTCGACGCTCCCGTCGTGGGAATCACGGGAACCAACGGCAAGAGCACGGTCACTACGCTGGTGGGCCGGATGGCCGCACGGGCTGGAATCAAAGTGCGGGTCGGTGGAAATCTCGGTGAGCCGGCGCTCGACCTGTTGACGACGGCGCGGGCGGATGTGGAGCCAACCCAGTTATATGTGTTGGAGCTGTCGAGCTTCCAGCTCGAAGCAACCAGCTCGCTGGACCTGAAGACCGCCACTGTATTGAACGTGACGGCGGATCACTTGGATCGCTACGCGTCCATCGCGGACTACGCAATTGCCAAGGCGCGCATCTTTGCCCGATGCGACACGGCGGTGATCAATCTTGACGATCCACTCGTGGTGGCAATGCCCCGACCGGGTCAGCGCACGTTGGGATTTTCTCTACGCGCCACCATCGGCGCGGACTACGCGGTCGCCAACCGTGATGGCACTTGGTGGCTGATGCGGCGTGACGAAGCGCTCATGCCGGTGTCCGACATGAAGATCAAGGGATTGCACAACGCCGCCAATGCACTGGCATCGCTTGCGCTGGGTGAGGCGCTGGGATTGCCGATGCCCGCCATGCTTGCCGAGCTGGCCAGCTTCCCGGGCCTGCCCCATCGGTCGCAATGGGTAGCCGACGTCAACGGCGTCACCTACATCAACGACTCAAAGGGAACCAATGTAGGCGCAACAATCGCCGCCGTGAGCGGGATGACCGGCCCGTTGATCATCATTGCCGGCGGCGACGGGAAGAATCAGGACTTCGCGCCGCTGGCTGACGCATTCCGCGGCAAAGTGCATCACACCGTGTTGATTGGCCGCGACGCCAAAGCGGTTGAGCGGGCGCTCCAGGGTGTCGGTACGACCGAGACCTGCGCATCGCTCGAAGATGCCGTCAGGGCCGCTGCCCGGGCCGCGAAGCCCGGCGACACGGTTTTGCTGTCTCCCGCCTGCGCCAGCCTCGACATGTTCCGTGACTACACACACCGGGGTGCCGTCTTTACGCAGGCCGTGAAGGAGCTCGCAGCGTGAGCAGCACTCTGGCCAGCTCCCCCATGTCTTATGCGCGCTCCGGCAGGAATGGCGGCGCGGTTCACATCGATACGGTGACCATCGCCATCGTATTGTCGATCGCGTTGTTGGGCCTGGTGATGGTGACCTCCGCGTCGGTGTCAATCGCGAGCAAGGAGACGGGACAGACCTTCTTCTATCTCGAGAGGCAGTTGCTGCTGATGCTGATCGGCGGGGGCTGCGCAATGCTGCTGTTCTGCATTCCCACTCTCCTGCTGGAGAAGATCTCGGTTCCGCTGCTGATCGCGGCTATCGCCATGCTCGCGCTGCTGTTCGTGCCGGGACTGGGGCACATGGTGAATGGCAGCCGGCGCTGGCTGCAGCTCGCCGGCCTGAATTTCCAGGCCTCGGAGCTCGCTCGCGTGCTGGTACTGATTTATCTGGCCAGCTACGCGGTACGCCGCGAGCAGGAATTGCGTACCACCTTCAGCGGGTTGGTCAAACCGCTGGGGCTGTTGGTGATGGTGGGAGCGCTGTTGCTCGCCGAGCCGGATTTCGGCGCGGCCACGGTGTTGTTCGCCACCGGCTTCGGAATGTTGTTCATTGCCGGCGCCCGGCTGCGCTATGTCATCGCCATGACGGTGATCGCAGGCGCCGGCTTTGCCGTCCTGGCGATGTCGTCCAGCTATCGCATGCGCCGCCTGACGACTTTCCTGAATCCCTGGGCCGATCCGTACAACAGCGGCTTCCAGCTCACGCAGTCCCTGATTGCCATCGGCCGCGGCCAGTGGTTTGGAGTAGGGCTGGGCGAGAGCGTGCAGAAACTGTTTTATCTACCGGAAGCGCACACCGATTTCTTGTTCGCCGTCTTAGCGGAGGAGCTAGGTTTGGCGGGCGTCGTCGCGACGCTCGCCCTTTTCCTCGCGCTCATCTGGCGCAGCTTCTACATCGCCCGCCTCGCCTCCGATGCGGGATTGAAGTTCCAGTCGTACCTGGCGGCGGCTTTTGGTTTGTGGGTCGGCATCCAGGCGTTCATCAACATGGGCGTCAATATGGGCGTGCTGCCGACGAAGGGATTGACGCTGCCGTTCATGAGCTATGGCCGGTCGAGCCTCATTGTCTCGCTCGCCTGGGTCGGGTTGCTGTTGCGCGTGTATCACGAAGCCATGCTGGAGACGCGGGGCTCCGCGACTGTGCGTCAGCGCGGCGTAGTAATGGAGGGCGAATGAGCTCCGTACACGCTCGCCCGATCCTCATCATGGCCGGCGGTACGGGGGGCCATGTATTTCCCGCGCTGGCTCTGGCGAGACTGCTGCGCGCCAAGTCATTCGAAGTGGTCTGGCTCGGAACCCAGCGCGGCCTCGAAGCGCGCGTGGTGCCAGCCGAGCGTATTCAGATTGAGTGGCTGTCCGTGGGCGGTTTGCGAGGCAAGGGAGTGATGACTCTGCTCGCGGCCCCTTTCCGACTCGCGTTGGCGTTGACTCAGGCATTGCGGGTGATGTGGCGGCACCGTCCTCTGGTAGTAGTTGGGCTCGGTGGATTTGTGACGGGACCGGGTGGTGTTGCCGCGTGGCTGACCCGGCGGCCGCTGCTCATCCATGAGCAGAATGCCGTGGCGGGGTTCACCAATCGCTGCCTGTCCCATCTTGCGCGCGAAGTCCTGGAAGCGTTTCCAGGCAGCTTTGGAAATGGGGTCCGCGCTCGTGCCATTGGCAATCCGGTGCGCCAGGACATCAGTGCGATTGCGCCGCCGGCGAGCCGCTTTGCGGATCGCAGTGGGGCCATCCGCATACTGGTGATTGGCGGCAGTCAGGGTGCGACGCGTTTGAACGCGGTCGTGCCGTTCGCGCTGGCGCGCTTGAAGCAGTTGGCGAGCGCCGATGTTCCCGCGATCGACGTGCGGCACCAGGCCGGTGAACGTTGGATCGACACGGGCCGACAGAGTTATGCGAGCGCCGGCGTGCGTGCAGATGTGCGCCCCTTCATCGAAGACATGGCCGAAGCCTATTCCTGGGCCGATCTTGTGATCTGCCGGTCGGGCGCGCTGACGGTGTCAGAGCTTGCGGCCGCGGGTGTTGGGGCAATCCTGGTTCCCTTTCCGGCGGCTGTGGACGATCACCAGACTCACAACGCCCAGTATCTGGTCAAGGAAGGCGCGGCGGTGTTGATCGCCGATCGCGACCTGACGGCGGAGCGCCTGTCAGATGAATTGCAGAGATTGTGCGCCGGTCGAGGCAAGCTCCTCGCCATGGCCGAGCGCGCCCGCCTGTTGGCCAAGCCGCGCGCGGCTGATGAGCTGGCCACATCTTGCCTCGAGATGGCTGCGGAGGTGGCAGCATGATCGAGGAACGGCGTTCACCCAAAGATCGGCGCGTGAATCTCGAGCGGCCTTCCATTGAGCGGCGCGCGGCCCCTGACCGTCGTGACCGGATGCGTCGTATCAATACGATTCATTTTGTGGGCATCGGCGGAAGCGGCATGGGCGGCATCGCCGAAGTGTTGATCAATCTTGGATACGCCGTGCAGGGCTCGGATCTGAAGGACAATGCCGTTACCCACCATCTGGCGAAGATTGGGGCAAAGGTGGCCATTGGCCATGTTGCCGCCAACATTTCAGGTGCCGATGTGGTTGTGGTCTCGAGCGCAATCGCGCGCGGCAATCCGGAGATCGATGCCGCGCTGGCGCAACGGATTCCAGTAGTTGCCCGGGCCGAGATGCTGGGCGAGCTCATGCGCTTCCGGTACTCGATTGCCGTTGCAGGAACTCACGGCAAGACGACTACGACCAGCCTGGTTGCAAGCATCCTGGCAGAGGGTGGCGAAGACCCGACGTTCGTGATCGGCGGGCGACTGAAGAGTGCGGGTACCAACGCACGCCTGGGCGCGGGGCGCTATCTCGTGGCTGAAGCTGACGAGAGCGATGCGTCCTTCACGCATCTGCAGCCGCTGATCGCCATAGTGACTAACATCGACAACGATCACCTGGTCACGCATGGTGGCGACTTCGAGCTCCTCAAGCACAGCTTCGTGGAGTTTTTGCACAACCTGCCGTTCTATGGCCTGGCTGTGCTGTGCCTGGACGACGCAAATGTTCGCAGCATCGTCAGCGGCGTCGGCCGGCCCATCGTTTCGTATGGTCTGACTTCCGAAGACGCGGACGTTCGGGCTGTCAACATCCGCCGCGATGGCTTGCAGACGAACTACGATGTCGTGCGCTCATCCGGCGTGCCGTTGAATGTGACCGTCAATCTGCCCGGGACGCACAATGTCCTCAACTCGCTGGCGGCCATTGTCGTGGCGAGTGAAATCGGGATCGAAGATGCGGCCATCCAACGCGCGCTCGCGAACTTCCAGGGAATCGATCGCCGCCTGCAGCACATCGCGGATGTTCAGACCGCCGCGGGCCGGATCACCATCGTCGATGACTACGGTCATCACCCGACTGAAGTTGCCGCCACCCTGGAAGCGTTGCGGCAGGGCTACCCGGGCCGACGGATCGTGCTCGCATTCCAGCCCCACCGTTACACGCGTACGCACGATCTCATCGACGATTTCAGCAAAGCGCTGTCGACAGCGGATGCGTTGCTGGTCACGGAAGTTTACGCCGCCGGCGAGACCCCGATCCCCGGGGCCGACGGCCGCGCCATTTGCCGCGCGGTCCGTGGGCGCGGACTGGTAGAGCCGGTGTTTGTCGAGAAGGCCGAGGACCTGGCCGAAGCGCTCGCCGATGTAATCCGGGATGGTGATGTGATCGTGACCATGGGGGCAGGTCACATCAGTGCCGTCTCACACGAATTGCCGGGCCGGCTGGCTGTGTCGACATCAACTCGGGGGGCCTCGTGACCGTGACAGTCGCTCCTGAATTTTCACTGCGCATCAAACGGAACGAGCCCATGAGCCGGCATACGTCCTGGCACGTTGGTGGGCCGGCGGAGGTGTTCTTCAATCCGCGCGACCGTTCAGACCTCGCCGCGTTCCTGAAAGCACTTCCCGAAGAGGTGCCGGTTCAGTGGATCGGCCTCGGCAGCAACCTGCTGGTACGCGATGGTGGGGTCAAAGGCGTCGTCATCAGCACCGTCGGTACGCTCGATCGGCTCGATCGACTGAATCAGACATCCGTGTATTGCGAGGCCGGTGTCGCATGTGCGCGCATCGCCAAGCAGTGCGTGCGGTGGGGCCTCGGACCGGCCGAGTTCTTCGCGGGAATTCCCGGAACCCTGGGAGGTGCGTTGGCCATGAATGCCGGCGCCTTCGGGGGTGAGACCTGGGCGCAAGTCATTGATGTGCTGACCATGGATCGCTCCGGACGCGAGCAGCGACGGCTGGCCAGCGAGTACCAGGTTGGTTATCGGCATGTGGTGCCACCCGTCGAAAACGAGTGGTTCATTGGCGCGCGACTGAAATTCGAGCATCGCCCCGGCGTGAATGAAGCCAAGGTGCGCGAGCTGCTGGAGCGGCGCAAGGCCTCACAGCCGATCGGTGAGTGGAGCTGCGGGTCGGTGTTCACGAATCCTCCCGGAGATCATGCGGCGCGACTCGTCGAGGCCTCGGGGTTGAAGGGGTATCGCGTGGGCGATGCTTCGGTGTCGGAAAAGCATGCCAACTTCATCATCAATCACGGCAATGCCACCTCGGATGACCTGGAGCGTTTGATCCGCCACATCCAGGACACGGTCGAGCGCGAGCACGGCGTGCGGTTGAATCCCGAGTTCCGGATCATGGGGGCGGTCGGCTGATGCGCCTGAGCTACGACCCCAGTGCTGTGCGCAGAGCGACCGATGCAAAAGAATTCGGCCGTGTTGCCGTGCTCCTGGGTGGCGATTCCAGTGAACGCGAGATCTCGCTTCTGAGCGGCAACGCTGTGTTGGCTGCCCTGAAGCGCCGCGGCGTGGAAGCTTATGCGTTTGATCCGCGCGATCGGGCCTTGCCGCAGTTGCTCGAGGAAAGCTTTGACCGCGTGTGGATTGCTCTTCACGGGCCGGGTGGCGAGGACGGGACGCTGCAGGGAGCGCTCGAGTATCTCGGCGTCCCCTACACGGGCAGCGGAGTGATGGGCTCTGCGATCGGCATGGACAAGTTGCGCACCAAGCGCCTGGCCCATGCGGTTGGAGTTGCAACGGCGGACTACGTTGTCTTGCGCGGACCTGCCGATCTGGAGATCGCGATCGAGCGGCTGGGTGTGCCCATGATCGTGAAGCCGGCCACGCAAGGCTCGAGCGTCGGCATGTCCAAGGTCGAAAAGGCCGATGACCTGCCGGCCGCCTATGAAGCGGCGGCCCGCATCGAGAGCTCGGTGTTTGCCGAGCCTTGGATCACCGGCAAGGAATACACCGTGGCGGTTCTGCAAGGGCGCGCGCTTCCGGCGATCCGGATCGAGACCCCGCAGAGCTTCTACAACTACGAGGCGAAGTATTTCCGCGACGACACGCGCTACTACTGCCCCTGTGGCCTGTCGGTACCGGCCGAGCAACACCTCGCAAATCTCGCGGTGGCCGCGTTCGATGCCGTGGGTGCGGGCGGATGGGGTCGAGCCGATTTCATGACGGATACGACGGGTCGTCCGTTGCTGCTCGAAGTCAACACGATTCCGGGCATGACGGACCACAGCCTGGTGCCGATGGCCGCACGCGCCGCCGATATCGATTTCGACGAGTTGGTGTGGCGCGTGCTCGAAACCAGTTTCGCCCGTAGCAGGAACTGAGGCGCAAGATGTTCAGCCGATTGAAAAAGAACCGACGTAAGCAGACGGAAAGCCGCTGGCAGCTGCCCGCCATCAACTGGCGTACGTTTGCCATGTCAGCGGGCAGTATCGTTGCCGTCTGCGCGGTGGCTGCTGTGGTTACGTGGACCCTGGATCAGCCCATCCAGTCCGTGTCGGTTTCCGGCCGATTCCAGCGCGTGGCGCCGGTTGACGTTGAGCGAGTAGTGAAGCAGCGGGTGCGAGGCGCCGGCTTGTTGAGCGTGAATCTGGATGCGGTTCGCCAGGCGATCCACACGCTGCCGTGGGTGGACGCTGTCAGCGTGCAGCGGGCCTGGCCACGCGGGCTTCATGTGATTGTGATCGAGCAGGTCGCGGCGGCGCGCTGGGGCGAGACGGGACTGCTCAACACGCGGGGCGAGTTGTTTTCCAAAGATGAGCACCACATGCCGCCGGAGCTCGCCGAGCTTTCGGGCCCGGAAGGTAAGGAGTCGCTCGTCGCGCAGCGCTATCTGGCAGCACAAGGACGCCTGATCCAGGCCGGATTGCGCCTGACGGCTCTGCGGCTCGACGCACGCGGTGCCTGGGAATTCGATCTGTCCAATGGAGTCACGGTGCGGCTCGGACGCCGCCAGATCGACGAACGGTTCGAAAAATTCATTAACGCAGCTCTGAAGCTCGTCACTCAACGCGGGGACGATATCTCCTATGTCGACATGCGCTACACGAACGGGTTTGCAATTGGATGGCGGGGCGGAGCGACACACAGTGCTAAAGAAGACGGTGGCCGGGATGCTTAAGCGCTCCGACAGAAATCTCATAGTCGGACTCGACATCGGCACGTCGAAAGTGGTCGCGCTGGTGGGTGAAGTGGGTCTGGACGGCTCGATCGAAGTGTTGGGCATCGGTTCGCAACCCTCCCGCGGCCTGAAGAAGGGCGTGGTCGTCAACATCGAGTCGACGGTGCAGTCCATTCAGCGGGCGGTCGAAGAGGCTGAGCTGATGGCTGGTTGCGAGATCCACTCGGTTTTTGCCGGCATTGCCGGTAGCCACGTGCGCAGCCTCAACTCTCACGGGGTCGTTGCGATCCGTGACAAAGAGGTCACGCATGGTGATGTCGAGCACGTGATCGATGCCGCCAAGGCGGTCGCGATCCCGGCGGATCAGAAGATCCTGCACGTGTTGCCCCAGGAATTCATTGTGGACGGCCAGGAAGGCATTCGCGATCCGATCGGCATGTCGGGCGTGCGACTGGAGGCCAAGGTTCATATTGTGACCGGCGCGGACAGCGCGGCTCAAAACATCGAGAAGTGCATTCAGCGCTGCGGGCTGGAGGTCGACGATGTGGTGCTCGAGCAACTCGCATCGAGCTTCGCGGTACTGACCGAGGATGAGAAGGAGCTGGGTGTTTGCCTGGTCGACATCGGCGGCGGCACCACCGATCTGGCCGTGTTCGCCAATGGTGCAATCCGGCATACGGCAGTCATTCCGATTGCCGGTGACCAGGTGACCAACGACATCGCCGTATCGATGCGCACGCCGACGCAGTATGCGGAGGACATCAAGATCCGTTACGCCTGCGCGCTGTCCCAGCTCGCCAACCCCGATGAGAGCATCGAGGTGCCGAGTGTTGGTGACCGGCCTGCCCGCCGGCTCGCGCGTCAGACGCTCGCGGAGATCGTGGAGCCGCGCTACGAAGAGTTGTTCGGACTCGTTCGCGAGGAATTGCGGCGCAGCGGTTTTGAAGAGGTGATCGCGGCGGGCATCGTTCTGACCGGCGGCAGCGCCAAGATGGAAGGTGCCATTGAGCTCGCCGAAGAGGTTTTCCACGTACCCGTCCGGCTGGGTCTGCCGCAATCCGTGCGCGGCCTGTCGGAAGTGGTCCGCAATCCGATTTTTTCAACGGGTGTGGGGCTGTTGCTCTACGCCCGTGACAACGTTATGCCCGCTCGCCGCGGGCGCTCCCTGGGTGGGAACGCAAAGACGGTGTTGGACCGTATGCGTTCCTGGTTCCAGGGCAACTTTTGAAGCTGACAGGCGAAGAGAACACCGGGGTTCGACCCAATTATTATGAATGTTGAGAGGAGCGCGCAATATGTTTGAACTGATGGACGCGTACAGCCAAAGCGCCGTCATCAAGGTGATCGGTGTGGGCGGCGGTGGCGGGAACGCCGTAGCTCACATGGTCACCAGTGGAATCGATGGTGTGGAATTCATGTGCATCAACACTGACTCGCAGGCGCTGAAGCATGCGAAGGTGAAGACCGCACTGCAGATCGGATGCAACATCACCAAGGGGTTGGGCGCGGGCGCCGATCCTGAAGTCGGCCGGCAGGCCGCCATGGAGGACCGCGACCGGATCGTGGAGCTGGTCGAAGGGTGCGACATGCTGTTCATCACCGCCGGCATGGGTGGTGGCACGGGAACGGGAGCCGCTCCCGTGGTGGCCCAGGTGGCCAAGGAGCTGGGCATCCTGACGGTCGCAGTTGTAACCAAACCTTTCGAAATGGAAGGCAACAAGCGCTCGTTCGTGGCGGATCACGGCATCGCCGAGCTCGGCAAGTACTGCGACTCGCTGATCACCATCCCCAACCAGAAGCTGTTGACCGTGCTCGGTCCGCAGACGACGTTGCTGGATGCGTTCAAGTCGGCCAACCAGGTGCTGCAGGGTGCGGTGCAAGGTATTGCCGAGCTGATCACCCGTCCGGGCCTGATCAACGTTGACTTCGCTGATGTGCGTACCGTCATGGCGGAGACGGGGATGGCCATGATGGGCTCGGGCTCCGCCAGTGGCGAATTCCGGGCGCGCGAGGCGGCGGAAGCGGCAGTGTCCTCACCTCTTTTGGAGGATATCAACCTGGCCGGCGCCCATGGCATTCTGGTCAACGTCACGGCGGGCATGGACCTGTCCATCGGCGAGTTCCAGGAGGTCGGTCAGATCGTCAAGCAGTTCGCGTCCGAGGATGCGACTGTGGTGGTCGGGACCGTCATCGATCCGGAACTGTCGAACATGGTCCGCGTTACAGTGGTTGCAACAGGTCTGGGTCGCCCAGCCGCTGCAGCCCGGCCGCCTTCAACGCAGCATCGCGAGACGGCTTCCACACGCGAATCGTTCCGGGATCCGCTGACTTCGCGGGCTCAGCCGGCCATGAGTGTGGTCCGGCGGGGACCTTTGTCGAACAGCGACTACGCGGCCCTGGATAAGCCCACGGTGCAGCGTCAGCGGGCTGTTGGCGATGGCCTGCGGCCGGAAGCGGAGGCGGAGGACCTGCTGGATATCCCAGCGTTCCTGCGTCGCCAAGCCGACTGATTGGAGGCCGGCAGCGCCTGTGATACGGTAACGCGCTCTTTTGCCGCCGTGAGGGATGTGTCGTGCGCCTTTGAGCGCGCGGCCTCACGGCGACCTTCTGTCGGGTAACAAGCAATCTAAAGCATGGTCGGACAACGGACGCTCAAGAACTCCATTCGTGCCACGGGTGTGGGGCTGCACACTGGCAAGAAGGTTCTCATGACCTTGCGCCCCGGTCCCCCGGACTCGGGCATCGTTTTCCGGCGTACGGACTTGCCGGAGACTGTGGATATCCGTGCCCACGCGGAGAATGTCGGCGACACCATGTTGGGAACCACCCTGGGCAAGGGTGAGGCGCGGGTTTCTACCGTCGAGCACCTGCTGTCGGCGTTCGCAGGTCTCGGTATCGACAACGCCATTGTCGAGTTGAGTGCTCCTGAAGTTCCGATCATGGACGGCAGCGCAGGTCCCTTCGTGTTCCTGTTGCAGTCGGCCGGTATCGAGGAACAGCGTCGCCCGAAACGCTTCATCCGGGTGAAGAAGCGGCTGCGGGTCGAGGACGGCGGCAAGTGGGCGCAGTTCGATCCGTTCGATGGCTTCAAGGTCAACTTCGAGATCGAGTTCAATCACCCCATCTTCAAACGCCGCGCCCAGAAGGCGTCCATGGATTTTTCGACGACGTCCTTCCTCAAGGAAGTCAGTCGGGCACGCACGTTCGGGTTCATGCGGGATCTGGAGACCCTGCGCTCGCACAACCTGGCGCTCGGCGGCAATCTCGACAACGCCATTGTGCTGGATGATTTCCGGGTGTTGAACGAAGACGGCCTGCGCTACGAGGACGAATTCGTGAAGCACAAGATTCTCGATGCGATCGGGGATCTGTATCTGCTGGGTCACAGCCTGATTGGCGAGTTCAGCGGTCACAAGTCGGGTCACGCCCTCAACAACAAGTTGTTGCGGACACTGCTGGCCGATGCGACTACGTGGGAGGAAGTCTCCTTCGAGTCGTATGCGGATGCGCCCATCTCCTATATCGAGGCGCCTGCTCTGCCGGGATCCTCGGGCTGAGAGCCGCGGTCTCCTGCGATGACCGCGCGCCGGCGACGTCCGGCACCGACGGACTGTCACAGCGAGCCGAGCTCACCTTCAAACAGAATCGCCTGCATGGCCGGCACGGCTGGCTGCGGCTCACTCCGGCCTATTCGGTGCGGCTGGTCGAGCAGATCCTCGATGAGTTCGGCGGGCCTGCGGCGGTTGTGTTCGATCCTTTCTCCGGGACCGGAACCACCGCGCTGTGTGCCGCGTACCGGGGCAAGACCGGTGTGGCCACTGACATCAATCCCTTTCTGATCTGGCTCGCCAACGCGAAGGCCCGGATCTATGACGCGGCCGCGATCGCTTCGGCGGCGCATGCGGCGCAACTTGCAGTGACGGCGGCTCAGGATCCCCAGGGTGTCGTCGCTGACTGTCCGCCCATCAGCAACATCCAGAGGTGGTGGTCGCCGCCGGCGTTGGATTTTCTGTTGCGTTTGAAGGCGGCGATAGATGCGCACGCAACGGGTGATGCGACGCTGTTGAAGGTTGCGTTCTGCCGGACCGTCATGACGTTGTCGAATGCGGCCTTCAATCATCAGTCCATGTCGTTTCGCTCGCCAACAACAACTGTGGGGATTGATGCGGCCGGTGATTTTCCGGCGCAATTCCTGCGTGACGTGGCTCATGTTGCCGCCGGAGCCGCGGACAACCCGGGCGGAGTTGCGCAGTACATACAATCCGATGCCCGCGGCGGACTTGCGCAGTGGCGCGATCGCATCGACCTGTTGATCACGTCCCCGCCGTATCCGAACCGCATGTCCTACATCCGGGAGCTGCGGCCCTACATGTACTGGTTGGGGTACTTATCGACGGGCCGGCAGGCGGGCGAGCTCGATTGGGAGGCCATCGGCGGCACCTGGGGTGTGGCCACGAGCCGGCTCGCGCAGTGGCTGCCGGGTGGCCGGTCCGCGCCGGCCGGCATGTTGGCGACACTGGCTGCGATTCGCGCCGCGCACTGGAAAAATGGGCCTTTGCTGGCCAACTACGTACACAAGTATTGCGAGGACATGTTCACTCATCTGCTCGCGACAGTGCCGCTGTTGAGAGTCGGCGCAACGGTGCACTACATCGTGGGCAACTCGATTTTCTATGGACAGCTGGTGCCGGCGCAGGACTGGTTGGCTGAACAGATGGCGGCAGTGGGCCTGCAGAAGGTGCAGATTGCACCCATTCGCAAGCGCAATTCGAAGAAGGGGCTGGTAGAGTTCGCCGTGACGGGCGTGCGGCAGATGTGAGTCACGTTTTGGGCATGACGCGCACGCTCACATGTTGGATTGTGGGCTGTGCCTGTTTGATCAGGGGCTGCAATTCCTGCATAAGGTAGCGCAGCCGGGTGGACCAGGCGGCGGACTCTGCGAATATCACCAGTGTCCCGTCGCGCTCCACGACCCCCGAGAGGCGTGTTGTGAGGTCGGTTGGCAGGTGTTCTGTGAGCCAGTTTTTCCAGTAATTCTGGCGGCTCACCTGATCTGAGACACGCGTCAGAGCCGGGCTCGCGCGGCCGAGGACTGCTTTGACAGAATCCGGAGTGCGGAACGGTTTTGAGACATTTGTCGCCAGATTGCGAGAACCGCCGCGCTTGTTTCGGCGAAGCTTATTGGGCATATTGAAAAAGCTGATTTTGGGCAAACCCGCTGAAAGGTGGGGACGCAAAGCCACCGGTCTAAAGCGAGGAGCTATGACAGCGGGGTTGCCAGCAAGGTGCAAGCTATTTACGTCGATTGAAACAGAACAGGGCGCTGAACGCCCGGGCTTCGGCCGTGCGCTTGTCACTCGGCTTCTGCCCATCGAAACGGGCCCCTGGATACGGGGAAGTTGCACGAGTTGTCCGGAGCGCGCGGCATGAACATTATTTTCTTCTCCAAGCGTGAGGGGCTGGCCCGCCAGCTCAATCTCGCCCACCCCGTGACGCTCGGAATTCTCGCTGTACTCGTCCTGGGGATTCTCGGCACTGCATTCGCGCTCGGTATGCAGCTCGGCCAGGGAAGCAGTGGCCGGATGGCGCGCGGTGAATCAGCGCGCTGGACCCAGATTCTCGCTGATCAGAAGCACCAGATTGCCGAGTTGAAAGAACGTATGAATGAGCGCGTGGATGCCATGGCCATGCGCATGGGTGAAGTGAACGCCCACGTCATTCGCCTGGATGCGCTGGGCAAGCGCCTCACTGAAATGGCGGACATCGACAGTCACGAATTCGATTTCGACAGCGCGCCCCCGACCGGTGGGCCCGAGTCAGAAGGCGCCGGCGTTTCGGCCCAGATTCCCGACATCTCCCTGAAGCTGAGCGACCTGGAACAGAAGGTGGCGCTGCGCGGCTCGCAGCTCTCCGCCCTGGAAAATGTGATCCTGGACCGCGACCTGAAAAAGCAGACCCACCCGGAAGGCCGCCCGGTTGCCGCCGGGTTCATCTCCTCGTATTTCGGTGAGCGCGAAGACCCCTTTTCAGGCGAAGAGGCCTATCACAAGGGTGTGGATTTCGCCGGCACCGCGGGCGCCAATGTGATGGCGGTGGCGGCCGGGGTTGTGACCTGGTCGGGCAACCGGACAGGTTATGGCAACTTGGTAGAGATCAATCACGGCGACGGCTACGTGACCCGCTATGCCCACAACCAGCGCACGCTGGTGGCCGTGGGGCAGACCGTGAAGCGCGGCGATGCCATCGCCCTGATGGGCTCGACCGGGCGGTCCACGGGACCCCACGTGCATTTCGAGGTCATTCGCAATGGACGGCAGGTCGATCCGCTGACCTTCGTAGGTCGTAAATAAGAGGCCTCAAGGGCCTGTTTCGCTCCCGACCCCTTGGATTTCCCCGCCCGCGAACCAAATAGGCGTACTGGGCGTCTATTGCGCTAATATACGCGGCTCTCGAAACGCCCCGTAGACCCCGGCATATTGACGTAAGGTCTTGTTGGGACAGGCATTTTTTCGATCCAGGACGCCAAGTTGCTGCACTTTCTCACGCGCGTTTTCGGCAGCCGGAATGAACGGCTGGTTCGAAGCTACGGCCGGCATGTCCGCGCGGCCAGCGAATTCGAGCCGACCATCCAGGCTTTGAGCGATGAGGGTCTGCGCGCCAAGACAGACGACTTTCGCCAGCGCCTCAAGGATGGTGCCAAGCTAGATGACCTTCTCGCCGAAGCCTTCGCGGTGGTACGTGAGGCGGGGCGGCGCACGCTCAAGATGCGTCATTTCGACGTGCAGTTGATCGGCGGTATCGTCCTGCACGAGGGAAAGATCGCTGAGATGCGGACCGGCGAAGGCAAGACATTGATGTCTACGCTTTCCACGTACCTAAACGCCCTGACTGGCGAGGGCGTGCACCTCGTCACCGTTAACGAGTATCTCGCGCAGCGCGACGCGGACTGGATGAGTCCGATCTACCGTATGCTGGGTATGACGGTGGGCGTGATCAAGAACGCCCAGACCCCGCAGGAAAAACGTGCCGCCTACGCGTGCGATATCACGTACGGCACCAACAACGAATTCGGATTCGACTACCTGCGCGACAACCTGGCATTCCGGCTCGAAGACAAAGTACAGCGCGGACTGGCTTATGCGGTGGTGGACGAAGTCGACTCCATTCTGATCGACGAAGCGCGTACTCCGCTGATCATCTCGGGGCCTGCGGAAGAGAGCACCGAGCTGTACCTGCGCATCAATCAGCTCGTCCCGCGCCTGACACGGCAGCTGCAGGAAGACGGTCCCGGCGACTTCTCGGTCGAGGAGAAGAGCAAACAGGTCCACATTACGGAAGCCGGTCACGAGCACGTCGAGCAGCTCATGATCGAGTTGGAGCTGTTGCGGGAAGGCGAGAGCCTTTACGACCCGGCCAACATCAGACTGATGCATCATCTCAACGCGGCGCTGCGTGCGCATGGGTTGTACAAGCGCGATGTTGAATACATCGTGCGCGGTGGTGAAGTCATCATTGTCGATGAGTTTACCGGGCGCACCATGCAGGGTCGGCGCTGGTCCGACGGTCTGCACCAGGCGGTCGAGGCCAAGGAAGGAGTCCGGGTGCGCGAGGAGAACCAGACGGTTGCCTCGATCACCTTCCAGAATTACTTCCGCCTCTACAAGAAACTGGCGGGCATGACCGGAACCGCGGACACGGAGGCACCGGAGTTCCTGCAGATCTACGGACTCGAGGTCGTGGTCATCCCGACCCATCGTCCGATGATCCGCAAGGACATGTCGGATTTCGTGTACCTCACACAAACCGACAAGTTCAAAGCGATCATTGAAGACATTCGCGACTGCGTGGAGCGCGAGCAGCCGGTGCTGGTGGGCACGACCTCCATCGAGACATCCGAATATCTGGCCGGCCTGCTGCAGAGTGAAAAGATTCCGCACGAGGTGCTCAACGCAAAACAGCATGAGCGTGAGGCCCATATCGTCGCGCAAGCGGGTCGCCCCGGCGGAGTGACCATTGCCACCAACATGGCAGGTCGCGGTACCGACATTGTCCTGGGTGGCAACTTTGAGGCCGAGGTCAATGCACTCGGTGAAATCGACGAAGCCACGCGCGAGAAGATCCGCGCCGAATGGCAGGCGAGGCACGACAAGGTGCTCGCCGCCGGTGGCTTGCACATTGTCGGCACCGAACGGCACGAATCACGGCGCATCGACAATCAGTTGCGCGGTCGTTCAGGTCGTCAGGGCGATCCGGGTTCGAGCCGCTTCTACCTGTCGATGGAAGACAACCTCATGCGGATCTTTGGTGATCCGCAGCGCACGAAGCGCCTGCTGCAGACCTTCGGTATGAAGGAAGGCGAGGTCATCGAGAGCGGCATGCTGACGCGCCAGATCGAAAAGGCGCAGCGCAAGGTCGAATCGCACAACTTCGACATCCGCAAACAGTTGCTGTTGTTCGATGACGTTGCCAACGATCAGCGTAAGGTCGTTTATCAGCAGCGCACCGAGATCATGGGCACCGACAATCTGTCGGCTGCCATCCACGGCATCATGGAAGAGTCGGTCGGCAACCTGCTCGATCAGTACATGGCGAAGAACATGTCGCCGGCTGATTGGGATCTGCAGGGTCTGTCCGAAGCGCTGCTCAAAGACTTCAATGCACGCGTCGATGTAAAGGCGTTGGTGGAGGCCGAGCCGGAGATCGAAGAGGCGGCGCTGCGCGCCAAGCTGGTTGTCGCCGTCAAGGAGGCCTACGACGCCAAGGTCGCGCGGGTCGGTAACGCGGAAGGCGGTGAGCCGATCATGCGTCATGTCGAGAAGGACGTGATGCTGCGGATGTTGGATCAACATTGGCGCGAGCACTTGGGCGCTATGGATTATCTGCGGCAGGGTATTCACCTGCGCGGGTATGCCCAGAAGGACTATCGGTTCGAGTACAAGCGCGAGGCCTTCGAGCTGTTCGCAGCCATGCTCGACCGTGTGAAGTTTGAAACGGTGTCGGTGCTCACGAAGATCGAGGTTCGCACCCAGGAAGAAATCGATCGTGAGGAAGAGGAGCGACGGCTGCGGTTGATGCGGGCCCTGCAAGCCCAGCATGCCGAGGCGCAGTCGGTCCTGTCGGCCGAACCGGGAATCGAGGAGCCCTCGGGTCGTGGTTTCCCGGCGGCGGGAGCCGAGCCTGCGTCCGCGTTCACACGCGGCGGAGTGCTACCGATGCCACCTCCGCCCGACGATGCGCAGGGGACCTTCGTCCGGGGCGAGCGCAAGATCGGGCGCAATGAGCCGTGTCCCTGCGGTTCCGGCAAGAAATACAAGAACTGCCATGGGGCGCTGTCCGGGCTTGGCTAGGCGCGGCCGGCTAGCGCGCGTTTGGTTCGTCGCGGCCGGTGCCCGCTAAGCCCGTTATCTGTGTCGTCGCCGGTGCGCTGTTCGACCGCGACGGCCGGGTGCTCATCGCCCAGCGCCCCACGGGGAAGCATATGGCCGGCCGCTGGGAATTCCCTGGTGGCAAGGTCGCCCCGGCCGAAACCGAATCCCAGGCGCTCGTACGTGAGCTGCAGGAAGAGCTCGGCGTTACCGTTACGGTCTGCCAACCGTTTATGCGCCTGTCCCACGAATACGATGATCGGGTCGTTGAGCTGTCCATGTGGATCGTGGATACGTACTCAGGTGAACCCTCGGGACTGGATCGGCAGGCACTAAAATGGGTCGCGGTGGCGCAGCTGGGACAGGAGGACATCCTGGAGGCGGATGCACCCTTCATTCGTGCGCTGCAGGCACGCCCGCGTACGGGAGAGCGCCACTCTTGATTTCCGGCTGGCCGTGTACAATGTAAATGGCTACTCAGACGCCCACGGACTCACACATGGCAGCTCAGAACGACTTACCTGACGTCAAACTCGACGCCGCTAGCATGTACCGCGAAGAGGTCTTCACCGACCGGCGCGCGGGGACTATCCGCAAGCTGACGCCCGTGACCATTGATGGGGCGGTCGACAGCTCACGCCACGTGCTGTTCTCCGGCCAGACTCAGCTTCTGACGCCCGCCGGTGTGCTGCCGCTCGTGTTTGAGATCGAAGCCGATACGCTTCAGGAGGCCCTCGACAGGTTTCCCGAGGGCGTGAAGGGCGCGCTCGAACAGGCTATCGACGAGGCTCGCGAAATGCGTCGCGAGCAGGCTTCGCGCATTGTTGTGCCTGACGTCGGCGGCGGGATGGGGCCGGGGCCGGCTGCGGGTGGTGGGAAGATCAAGTTTCCGTAGCGCGCGTGAGTTGACCGGCGAGTGAGACATGATGCGTGCGGTGGCGGTAACATCTCCCCATGACGCAAGCTGAACGCCAACGCCTCTTTGCGGCTGCACGTGACACTGTGCTCTCCGCACTTCCCGATGCGTGGGCAATTTACGTTTACGGGAGCTTTGCGCGCGGCGATGAATGGCCCAACAGCGATATCGATCTTGCCGTGCTGTTGCCTCCCGGCCGAAAGATCGAAGATCTCCTGGAACTCATCGGTGAAGTTTCGACACGAACGCATCGCGACGTAGATCTCGTTGATTTGCGCAGGGTTGGTGACGTTTTGCGTCGGGAAATCCTTGAGGACGGGCACGCGCTATTCATTTCGCAGCCGGACGTTGTTTTGGATTGGGAAGCCTCTGCCATGAGTCGCTATGCGCGCCATCGCGAAGAGACACGCGACATCCTGGAAGACTTCCGCAGAACCGGTATAGGTTACGGTCGATGACCGAGGTGATTGCCCAGAAAGTCACCTCGCTGCAGCGGTGCGTCGCCCGTGCGCGTGAAGCGTTGGGCGCAGCCGGCGCGGAATTTCGCACAAACTACAATCTTCAGGACGCGGCGGTTCTCAATGTCATTCGTGCGTGCGATACCACCATAGACATCGCCAATATGCTGATCCGGCGGCGACGCTTTGGAATACCAAGCGAGAGCAGGGATTCCTTCGTTATCCTGGCGCGCGAAAAGGCGATCGACGTGGAATTGGCCGATCGGCTCAAGAAGATGGTGGGTTTTCGCAATCTTGCCGTGCATCAGTACCGCGACTTGGATGTGGACATCGTCGAGGCAGTTATCCGGAAGAACCTCGATGATTTGTTGGGGTTTGCGCAGATCATCCGCGCTCAATTGGAAAACGCCCAGCATTGAGAGCGCCGCTCGAGCTCACTACGTTAGCAACCCCTGCCCCTCGAAGACCTGCTCCGCGAAGCGCAGGTTGTAGGCAACTCGACAATGGGTGGCAGGAGCTCTCCGAACAGGAAGCGCGCTAGCGCTTAATCTCGGCACGTGAGGCCACCGCCCCTGAGCGGCGGCAGTACGAGGGCGGCTAATGGGCCGCAAGGTAAACCCTATGAAGAGCGAGTACGATTTCTCAGGCGCCGAGCGCGGTAAGTTCTTCCGCAAGGACGCCGTGCTCGATGTGCCCGTGTATCTGGAAGCCGGTGTGCGCGACTATCTCACCGCACGCGCCAAAGCCAAGGGCATCGAGCTCAACGATCTCATCAACGCACTCCTCAAGCGCGACATCGAGCTCATCGAGATCGCTAAGTAAGGTGGCATCAGGGCACCCCAGAACTAGGGGCACTGGCGTTCGCTTACATCGCCCCAGCTCATAGAGAACGCATACTCTCCGGCACTCAACAATTCCACCCTCGCGAGTACCTTTTTTTTGCAATAGGACGCACCTGAGTGTCCACCAGCAAGGAAATCACCCAAGTAGCTCCATCCATTGACCGTTAGCTCGGCGCGATAATGTGTTAGAACGTTGATGTTGGCGTTTGACATCCCATAGCGGCCGCTGACAGCGGTAACCCCATATTTCACCAGCGTATCCAGCTGCCCAAGGGGGCGGCTACCGCTCGGCAACCTGATCCTTGTGTATTCGGAGCGAATGGCTTCAATGGACCAATGCTCCGTGGGTGCACGGTGTTCCACGACCCCGAACACGATGCCGGCGATACCAACCGCCGCGGCGGCCACGATGAACATCGGGCGAATATGATTACTTTGCTCGCCAAGCATTATTGCGGCTGCCAAGGCGGCCCGAATAGGTTGCCTTGATAAGTATTGATGATCCCCGGACTCGCTGATGCTTTGGCCGACCCGGCGCCCACTCCGATGTTGATCGCACTTCCTGATGTATTTCTCGAATACGTACCACCGACCCCGAGATAACCTCCTGCCGACGCGGACCAGCCGACCAGAAAGTTATTGATGTCATCGACCGTTGGATTGCACTTCAAAAGCCATCCGTCGGAAATGCTCACTCCAGTCGACGCGGGATTCCAGTACTGCCGGCTCGCACCCGTTCCAAAAAAGACGTCGCCGTATTGTGTGTAAGTGCCAGAGAAAGAGATCACATAGAGATCGATCTGAAAGGAAATGTAGTCTGGCCATCTCTGACACCCGCATCCACTTGCACCTCCGCCGAAACGGAGCCCACCTGGAGGGATCGGGCTTGGCCTCGTACGCATCCCGCCCCTGCCCATCAGTCCCCGCGGATCAATCGACGAGATTGGATTTCCGTCGGCGTAGGCGTAGGTTGACCAACTGGCGCCGTAGAGTCCCATGGGATCGCTCTCGGCGTACCGACCAGTGGCGGGATCAAAGTCTCTGAACCCGTTCTGATGCAGCCCGGCCTGCCCGTCAAAGACCTGTCCGGGGAACCTGAGGTTGTAGGCAAACGCGCCCGTACCTGCTGGATTGGCGTTGGCGGCATCCGTGCCGAAGGGATCGGAGAACCACGTCCACATCTGGGCATTGTCGCTCGGCCGCGTGACCTGGCGGGGCGTATTTAACTGATCGCTGTGGATGTAGTAGATGGCCACGCTTGCGCCATTGGGTCGCAGGGTCGCGACCGGGATGTCGCCCAGCCACACCGTCTCTTCGATCAGAGCTCCGGTGGCGTCGTATTCCCCGAGCAGGTGACCGGCCTCATCGTAGGCATACAGGACCGTTCCGGCGGTGCCGCCGCTAATCTTCACCCGTTGGCCGAGAGCGTTGTAGACCGATGTTTCCGTGGTGCCGCCCTGGGTCAGGGTCTTCAGGCGCCCGGCATTGTTATAGGTGGCCGTGACGGTGGAGTAGCCGGTGGTATTGCCGGCGACATCGTAGGTGTACGTACGCGCAAGAGCGCCGGTGATGCCGTTAATCCGGTTGCTCGTGCCCGAGATCGCATACGTGGAAGGGGCTGCGCCGCTTTCGGTCAGGCGATTACCGTTGGCGTCATAACTCCATCCGCGGGTGAGGCTGGAGCTCACACCGCTGGTGATGCGATCGAGTGAGTCATAGCCGTAGGTCCAAGTGGCGGCCCCCGTGCTCGTGTCGGTGATGCCCGTGATCCGGAAGGCATCGTCGTAGGTGTAAGTCTTGGTACCGGCGCTGACAATCTGGCTGATCTTTCCGTCGGCGTCGTAGGTGCGAGTAGTGGTCGTGCTGTTGCCCCAGCTCCAGCCGCTGATCGGACCTAGGGGTTCGTAGCTGACGCTGTTGAGCACCGTCGTGCCATTCACCAAGACGCTCGTGACCTGATGATTGGCGTTGTAGCCGTAGGCCACGGCTTGCCCTGAAGGCGTGGTGAGCGACGTGAGGTTGCCGCTGCTGTAGCCATAGCCGACGGACCGGGTCACGCCGCCGATGACCTGGCCCTTGCTCGTCACCCGGCCCAGCGCATCGTACGTCCAGGACATCGAATGGGTGGCATCGGAGGCACCCGTCAAATGACCCAGGCCATTCGTGCCGGTGTCATAGGTGAACGAGAGGGTCTGATCGGTCGTCCCGCCCAGGCTATAGGCCGCGGAGATTACGCGGTTGAGGGCATCGTAAGTGTAGGTGGAGAGCGCCCCGCGTGCATCGGTCGAGGTCGAGAGATTGCCACCGGAGTCATAGGTGTTGAGCGTGGTGCCGGTGTCGGGGCTCACTTGGGTCTTCAGGTCCCCGAAGCCGGTATAGGTGTAGGTGGTGGTCAGATTCCTCGGGTCGATGACGGAAGTCAGGTTGTCGTTGGCGTCGTAGCCGAACTGGGTGATTCCACTGCCGGGGTCGGTGATCTGTTTTAAGCGATTGAGCTCGTCGTAGGTGTTGGCGGTGGTACGCGACAGTGGCGCGGCCATCGAGGTCTGATTACCCTGGTTGTCGTAGCCGAAGGTGGTCGTCACCGCCGCTGTCCCGGCCGCGTTGACGTCCTTGAACAGTTGATTCACCGCGTTAAAGACACGGGTGTGGGTTCGGTGCAGGGCATTGGTCGGATCGTAGCCGTTCTCCGCCGTGCGATTGCCCATGCCATCCAGGGTGTAGACGATCTTGTTACCCAGGGCGTCGCTGATCTGGGTGAGTCGGTGCGCTGCATCGTAGGTGTACAGCACATAACTGGCATCGGGCAGCGTGACCTTCTTGAGCAAGCCGGTGGGCCAGTAGTCGAAGGCGGTGGTTTCGCTCGCGGTCTGGCGAGACGTCAGACGTTGACGGGCATCATAGGTAAGTGTGGTCACGACGCCATTCGGATCGGTGATCGTGAGGGGCTGGCTGTGGGCATTGTAGGTGTTATAGGTGACAGTCTGGCCGGCAGCATTGGTTACCGTGTGAACCTGACCACATTGATAGCCGGTGGTGCAGGTGTAATACGTGTAGGTCGTGAGGTCCGAGACATCGGTGCGCGGGCCGTCCGCGGTCAGCACATGGCCATAACCGTCATAGGTGTAGGTCCAAGTGCGCACGACGTTCGGCGTGACACTCGTGTCGGTAACGCTCTTAGTGAGCGCGTTGCCGGAGGTGTCGTAGGTAAAGGCGGTTGTGCGATTGGGCTCTGTGATGAGATCAGGCTCGCGCCACGCTGACTCCCAGGTGGTAGTGATCGTTCGCGCCCGGGCGGTGCCGTACGCCTCCGTACGCGAGGTTTCCAGATTGCGCGTCAGATCGTAGGTATATGTGGACTGATTATTGTTACGGTCGACGCGAGTAGACACGTTTCCATTGGCATCGTACGCCAGACTGCCGGGCTCCCCAGGCGTGTCACACGGCACGTAGACGCCCCCCGTGGCGAGCAGTCCGATCGAACGCCGGGTGCCCCAAATGACCGCGGAACCATATTTGCAGCTTTCTCCAAGCGGCGTGAGGACGGTACGCGAGTCATCGGCGTTATAGGTAAACGTGTAGTGCTCCACCCCGCCGGCATGTTGAGAGTCGGTCACACGACCCGACGTGTCATAGGCCCAGGTGGCGAAGCGGACATTGGCCTCATCCGTGATGCCGGTGAGCAGGTCGACGGCGGCAGTCGCGGTTTGCTCATACCAATACGTGCGGGTCGTGGCGTCTGGGAAAGTGACCGTGGTCAGCCGGCCGGCCGAGTCGTAGCCCAGACCGATATGACTGCCATCCGGGAGGGTGACGATCGAGACGTGCGGTGCGGGCGCGGTGTCGTAGGTAAAACCAATCTGGTTGCCAAACGAGTCCGCGACGGAAGTGGGATAAATCTCTGCACTGTTCGCATAGGCCAACGTATGCACGATGCCGGATCGGCTTGCAATGGACAGGAGCCGCCCGTTGGGATCGTAACTCTCCACTTCGTCGCTCGGAGTGACGAGTCTCCACCCGGTGGTATTCCCGCCGCTGTCGGTGAGCCGGGTCAGTTGCTCCGTCACATCGCCTTCCGGCGCAAAACCCGTGCTCACTTGGCGGAAGAAGATGTATTTGTTATCCGCGCGTCGCGCCTGGACCTCGATCGAGCCAGAGGGGGGAACCATCACTTGCAACGCTTGAAAGTAGCGTGAATGCCAGCCGATCCCCACCGGATTGCGGATCTCCCGCGAGCTGGGATCGCTCGTGCTCGCGTAGGTCAATGCAAATTTACTGTCGTAGGCGATCGTGAAGTCGAGGGGGAACGATCCACCCGCGCGGTACAAGCTCTCCCGCTGCATCTTCGTGCCGCTGATCACCTCGCACGGATTGGCCTTGCAGATCTCGGGCACACGCTTGTGTACCTTGATCCAAGGGGTCCGACAGTAGGTGTGAGCCGTCGGCACATCGGTGTGAGTCTCCCAGTCGCCGGGCGATTCACTCTCGTAGCCGCAGTCAACCGCGCGTCTCTCGTCGAGACTACCCGTTAGATCTGCGGTAATGGAGCAGGCGGGGACGGTCGGGCTGCCCGTCGTGCTGGACACGACGTTGTAATGGACGGTTGTCCTGATGCCGATAGGTGATGCCGTAGTTGGAGGTCGGTGGTGAACTGTCAAACATCACGTGATTCAACGTTGAAGAACATACACTTCCGCCGGCCGGTGCGTAAGTACGGGCGCTGGCCTCGATAGCCTTGTCTATCGTCGTGAAGGGGCCCTGATTGAAAGGCGGGGCTGAAGTACTGATGAAGTACACCCAGTTCCCAGGGTGGATATTGCGGCAGAGAGATTTGCCGGTCGCGCCCGTCGCGGAGCAGTCTGTCGTCGGAAATCCATCCTGCGCATTGGCGGGTGGGCTGCCCAACAAACAAACCAGGGACACCAACAGCAGCACATACGCAGACAAGTGTCGGTTGACTCGAGGAGCGAAACGCCGTGGCGAGCGGGGCTCACGAAAGAAACTCCGTTTCATGCAAACATCCCCCGCCGTTGTTCTTGAGACGGCGCTCGGGACTCCGTAGAGGTCTGCGCGATGCCGTCCTTGCTCGAAGCGGATCATGGGGCGTGGGCTAAGCTTGCGCAAGCGGCCAATCCATCCTTGAGAGGACCTTCAAGTCAAGGTTTCCGCTCCCCAATCACCCGATCAAAAAACCGCTTCACCGTAGTGTAGCCATGCAACCCCATATCCGGGTGTCGCAGCAACCCATGCTTGCCCCCTGGATAAGTCATGATCTCAAACGGCTTGTTGAGATCCTGGAGTTTCTTGAACAGCGTCGTGCTATGCGCAAACAGCACATTGTCATCCGCCATCCCGTGCATGATCAGCAGCGGCCCCTTCAAGTCTTCGGCGTAATACATCACGCTGCTTTTCGTGTATCCGAAAGGGTTGGATTGCGGGGTGCCCATGAACCGCTCGGTGTAGTGCGTGTCATAGAGCCGCCAATCGGTAACAGGCGCTCCTGAGACGCCTGCTGCAAACACATCCGGAGCCTGCAACATGCACATCAGAGCCATGTATCCACCATAGCTCCAACCGAACACTCCGATCCGGGCCGGGTCGATGTAAGGAAGTGTCTTCAGGAAGTTGACGCCGGCAACCTGGTCCTCAACTTCAACCGATCCCATTCGGTGATAGAGCGCGCTCTCGAATCGAACGCCGCGCGAGCCGCTGCCACGATTGTCCAGTGTGAAAACGATATATCCGTTCTGTGCGAGGTATTCGCGGAAGAACCCTTCATTGCCGCGAGGATAACCGCCCCACGCCTTGCGCACGCGTTGACTCCCGGGTCCGCCGTAGACATCGACAATGACAGGATATTGGCGACCCGGCTCGAGATTGCGCGGTTTGATGATCTGATAGTACAGCGTCTGCCCGTCCTTCGCCGTCAACGTGCCGAATTCCGTGGGCAGGTGTTCGGAGAGGTATGGAGCGTATGGATGATCACGAGTGATCTTGTTGGGAACCAGATCCGCTAGCGCTGCACCCGACACAGAGCGTAGCGTCAATGAGGGAGGTTGATCCGGCGTGGAGAAGGTGTCGAGGAACATCCGCGCATCGCCTGACATGGCGATCGCATGCCAGCCAGCGTCGATCGTGATTCGCTGCATCGGCACGGCGGCGTCGGTGAGCGAGACACTGTACAGATGTCGCTCGAGCGGTGACTCGGCGTTCGCCATGAAATAAACGAGTCCTCGGCTCTCGTCGACTCCGCGCATGCCGTGGGTGTCATTGTCACCGGTGACCTGCCACTCCCCCTGGGTAAGCGGGCGAATGAGCTGCCCATTCCAGTCATATAGATACAGGTGCTGAAATCCGCTGCGTTGGGAGGCCCAGATGAACTGGTGTGACTTGCCGAGGAATGTCAGATTGTCATTGAGCTCAACCCAATAGTCGCGGCTTTCGGCCAGCAATTCGACCGTGGCGCCCGATGTCGGATCGGCGCGCAGGAGGGTGAGTGTCTTCTGGTCGCGGGATTCGCGCTGAACCGCCAGGGCGCTGCTGTCTGGGAACCAGTTGACACGCGGCAGGTAGAAGTCGGGATTGGACCCAAGCTCGACCTGTACGGCAGCCGCGTCGGACCCCATTTCTCTAACCAACAGTTGCACAATCGCATTGGTAGATCCGGCGGCCGGATAGCGTTGCTTGACCACCTGGGTCCGGTCCGCGTAAATCTCAAAGCGCTCGACTTCGGGTACCGGGGATTCATCCACGCGGGTGTAGACAATGCGCTTCTCGTTGGGCGCCCACCAGTATCCGGTAGTCCGTCCCATCTCCTCCTGAGCCACGAATTCCGCCGTGCCGAAGCTGATGGGTCCGCCGCCGTCGTGGGTCAGGGCCTGCTCTTTTCCGGTCGCGAGTTCGTAGACGACCAGATTCTGATCGCGAATGAAACTGACATAATGCCCGAGCGGTGAGAACCTGGCGTCCGTCTCGTAGCTCGCGGTGCGCGTCAAGCGATGCACGGCCTTTTCCGGCTTGGCGCGCAGATCGTAAACATACAGATCGCCACCCAGTGGAACGAGCAGATACCGTGAGTCGGGGGAGAATTGATATTCGACAATACCTGACAGCGACGAGGTTCGTTGTCGCTCCCGACGTTGCTCCTCCTCGGCAGTGGGGGCGCGTTCTTGTGGAACGAGCTTCACGGAGTCCACCAGCATGCGGTGCTGACGCGTGCTCAGATCATAGGCCCAAAGATCCAGCCGATCCTTGTTGCGTTCGGCGCCACGTAAATATGCGACGAGCCGACCGTCTGGTGAGATCTGAGGAGAGCGCAGGCTCGCGCCAGACAGATCCGGTGCGGCGAACATGCGTTCGATGCTGAGCTTTTCCGTGTGAGGCAAATCGGCTTGGGCCATCGTCGTTGCAAAGAAGAGCAAGGATGTGATCAGGGTGGTCAGGATCCAGCGTGTGGGCAGCCTGCTGTTCATTCCGTTTGTTAGACTTCCGGTCTCAATGGCCGGACTGGAGTGTAAGGGATGAAAAACCTCGAACGCCATGGTTGGCTTATTTTACGCCAGCGCGAACTCGCTCTGTCCTGCGCACTGGGCCTACTGGTGGCGGGATGTCATGGTCTCACGTTCCAAGGAGCACGCCCCATGCCCGGTAATGGACCCAATGGATCTGTATTGCGCTCGGGCAGCCAGATCGCCGTAGGGCTGGCGCCGGCGCCAGCCACGCCACTCGTGTATCCGATTACGGCGCGTATCAACGTCACAGACAAGTACAGCGGCGTGCCGGTCGAGGATCCGTATCGTTGGCTCGAGGAGCTGGATTCGGATGCGACGCGGCAATGGGTCGAGGCTCAGAACAAGATCTCCAAGCCGCGGCTCGAGGCCATCCCGCACCGTGCCTGGGTGAAGCAGCGCCTGACGGCCCTGTGGAATTACGAGCGCTTCGGAGTTCCCGTCAAACGCGGCGGTCACTACTTCTTTCTGCGCAATGACGGCAAGCAGAATCAGAGTGTTCTGTACGTCTCCGACAACCTGGCTTCTTCGGGGCGGGTGCTGTTCGATCCGAATGCAGTTCGCGAGGACGCAACGGTATCACTGTCCGAGTGGGAGCCCAGTCGCCAGGGAAGCGTGCTGGCTTACGCGCTTTCGGATGGCGGTACTGACTGGCAGACATGGAGATTCCGCCGGGTCGCTGACGGCACGGACTTGGTTGATACATTGCGTTACACCAAGTTCTGGGGTGTTTCCTGGGCGCACGACGGCTCGGGCGTGTACTACGACCGCTATCCGGTCTTGGCCAATGGCAAGGGTGATGATGCGGGCCGCCCCGCCATCTACTTCCATCGTTTCGGTGAAACGCAAGAGCAGGACAAGCTCATTTACGAGGTGACCGATCATCCAACGCGGATTCCTGCCGCGCACGTGACGGACGATGGCCGCTATCTCATCATTACCCAGTTCGACGGGTATGAGAAGAACGGTGTCAGTATTCTGGATCTGCGTAAGCCGGGCGCGACTGTCAAGCCGTTGTTTTACGCGTGGGACGCGCTCTACAACTTCATTGGGTCGCAGGAAGACCAGCTCTTTTTCTTGACCACCCGGAATGCGCCTCAGCGCCGTGTCATCGCCGTGGATGGGCGTCTGCCGGCCTCGACCTCGTGGCCAACAGTGGTGCCGGAACGAAATTCAGCGCTGGATGGGGCGGCCTATGTGGGCGGCAGGATTATTGCGGAATATGTGGAGGATGCCCATAGCGTTGCGCGGATCTACGACGTCAATGGAAAGTCCCTGGGGGATGTGGCGCTGCCCGGCCTGGGCCAGGTGGGTGGATTCGATGGTGATCCAGGCGATTCCGAGACATTCTTCTCGTACACGGACTACCTGACACCGACGCAGATTTATCGGTACGACATCGGCACCAACACGGCGACCGTCTGGCGCAGTCCGAAGGTTGCTGCGAGCACCGACCAGTACGTGACGGAACAGGTCTTCTATAACAGCAAGGATGGCACGCGCATACCGATGTTCATCACTCATCGGCGCGACATGGTCAGGAATGGCGACAATCCTCTCTTGCTGTATGGCTATGGTGGCTTCGGAGTTTCGCTGACGCCGGCGTTCCGCGCCTCGGTGCTGGCGTGGCTGGAGATGGGCGGTGTGTATGTGGAAGCCAACCTGCGGGGGGGTGGTGAGTACGGGGAAACCTGGCACAAGGCAGGGACTCTCACCAACAAGCAGAACGTGTTCGATGACTTCATCGCCGCCGCTGAATACCTGATCAAGGAGCGCTACACACGTAGTGCCCGTCTGGCAATTCACGGCAGGAGTAATGGTGGCCTGTTGATTGGCGCTGCGTTGACGCAACGCCCGGATCTTTTCGGAGTGGCTCTTCCCTCGGTCGGTGTGCTGGACATGTTGCGCTATCACACTGCCAGCGCCAATGCGCGGCAGTGGTCTTCCGACTACGGCTTGAGCGAGGATGCACAACAATTCAAGGCGTTGTATTCGTACTCGCCGTATCACAACATCAAGAAGGGAGTCTGTTATCCACCGACGCTGGTCACAACCGCCGATCACGATGACCGTGTCGTTCCGTGGCATAGCTTCAAGTTTGCGGCGGCCCTGCAGGCGGCGCAGATTTGCCCGAATCCCATCCTGATCCGCGTGGAGACACGCGCCGGACATGGAGCCGGCAAGCCGGTGTGGATGCAGATCGAGGACTTCGCGGATCAGTGGGCGTTTGCGGCCCAGGCGATTGGCATGCCGGTGCCGGCAGGTCCGTAGCGCCATTGGCACAACAGCCGCAGCGCCGCCGGCCGCACGAGGGCCGGCCGCACAGACACCTGCCGGCCTGGCACAGGCAGCCGCCGGCAGTGTGATCGTCCTCACATATTTTCGACGAGAATGCGCCGTGCGTCTTCACTGGCCGGTGTCTATTTGCGGAAAATACACCCGGCCTATGTGATGTGTGGCGTCGTATGAAGTTCAGATTCAAAGCTTTCGGGTTGCATCTGCTGGCCAGTGCGTCTCTGATGACACTGGTGTTGGGCGCGCTGTATGTGGGTTGGTATCGCTGGCCAGGATGGTACCTGGCGGGCGCGCTCACAATAGCGTTGATGGTTTCCGGTATCGATGTGGTGCTTGGCCCTCTGTTCACGCTGTTGGTCGCCAACCCCAGCAAACCACGCCGCGAGCTCACTCGTGACATTGGTATCATTGTGGCGGTGCAGTTGATCGCCGCCGGCTACGGTATCCTGACCTTGTGGAACGGGCGGCCGCTGTACTACACGTATTCGGAACGATTTCTGCAAATGGTGCAGGCGCAAGATCTGGATACCGAACAGATTGCACTGGGGCGCAAGCTGAACCCCGCACTAGCGCCACATTGGTACAGCCTGCCTCGCTGGGTATATGCGCCATTGCCCAAGGATGCGAAGGTCGCGAACGAGATCGTGTCGCAAACGATTGGCGGCGGTGACGATGTCATCGACATGCCGCGGTACTTCAGGCCGTGGGAAGAGGGACTGGGTGACCTGCGTGCGCAATTGCGGACGCTGGACAAGATCGGTGAACTGGACAAGCACGACCGACAAGTCGCGGCGAATCAGCTGCAGCAGCTGGGCTTCGCGGCGGATCAGCCGGTGGTGGCGCCCATGCTCGGCAAGGGCAAGCCGTTGGTGGCTGTCGTCGATCCGGTCAGCGCCAGGATTCTGAAGCTGATCCAGGTCGACTGAGCATCAGTGAGCATCGGACCCGGGTTCGGATGACCCTGGTTCTTCCGCCGGTGCATCGCCAGCAATGGCGTGCTTCTCGGTGAGCCAGGCTCCCAGATCGATCAGGCGGCAACGGTCGCTGCAGAAGGGCCGGAACTCACAACTCGACCAGTCGATCTCGCGGCGGCAGGTCGGGCACTTTACGAGCTTCGGGCTCATTACCCGCAGCAGCTCAGGATAAAGGGAACGTCCGCGTCAGTCTGTGTGGGACGCGCGGTCAAGCCGTTCCATTTCAGGAAACGCACGCTGCAGCGATAGTGGCTGCCGCTGATCTCCGGGTACATGCCGGAGTCGATGGGCAAGGAGATCCGCAACAACTGGTAAGGCATGTCGCGCTCGAAGGTGATGTGAAACAGGCCGGCCGCGGCCTTTTCTTCGCGCGTACGGCCATTCTGACGTGTCAGCCAGAGCAGCTCCGCGATCGCATCACACAGCGGCCGCAGCATTCCCAGCCACTGGTTGAAGGTCCGGATGCGTGGCTCGTCCGACTGCGCGAGCCAGTAATAATAATCCGGCAGGTCGAACTCACAGGTGCCGCCGGGAATGGCGCTGCGGTGCTTGATTGCACTCAGGAATTCCGAGTCACGCAGCGGCTGCAGGAATGCCGAGCCGGCATTCATCAGCTCGCCCCGCAGTCTCTGCAGGTTGGTCACGAGGGTGCGCAGACGCTCCGGATCGACGCCGGGCTTCGATTGGAATTCATTAAGGGTAGACAGATGTCGCTCGAGCTCCTTGAGGACATCCGAGCGAACGTCGCCGCGTGTGGTGATCGCGAGGATGTCGATCAGGCTCGACATCGCTGCGCGGCTGCCCCATTGGCTGGCGATTTCGTTGTGGTAAAGGGCTTGGTTGTAGAGAAAATCCAAGCGCAAGAAGGTGCGCATCCGCTCGTTCAACGGTTGCTCGAACACGAGCGATCCGCTTTCTTCCTGGGCTTCGGGGGGCGCCCCCGCTTCCGTAGTGTCGGATTCTGTAATCATGCCCGTATTGTGCTTGACGTGTGCGCCGCACGTAAATGCACACGACGGCCGCTGCAGCTAGAAATTCGCCGGCAGCGCGAAGAACTCGCTCAAGTCTGCGCTTGTTGGGCGAGCTCCAGGTAGCGGGCGTGCAGCTTCTCGACCTGCTCGCGAACCGTGCTCATGTCACCCTCGTTCTTGATCACATCGTGCGCGGCTTTGAGGCGTGCCGATCTGGAGGTCTGAACATTCAGGATGGCGCGTGCCTGTTCCAGTGTCGAGCCGTCGCGAGCTTGCAGCCTGCGGATCTGCAGGTCCTCGTCGCAGTCCACCACGAGCACCCGATCCAATTGCGATCCGAGGCTTTTTTCCACGAGCAACGGCAAAACCAGAATCTGATAGATACCACCGACTTCGGCCGAGCGTCTTTCGACGGCCGCACCGATTGCCGGATGGGTGAGTGCCTCCAGATCAGCGCGCGCCTTGGGATCAGAGAACACGATGTTCCGCAGCGCCGGGCGATCCAGGTGGCCGTCCTCAGTGAGAATAGAAGGGCCGAAACGTTCAACGAGCCGCTCGAGCGGCGGTTGTCCGGGCTCCACCACGTCGCGCGCCAATTGATCGGTGTCGATGATTGGAACGCCCAGAGCACCAAAGAATTTGGCGGCAGTGGATTTGCCGCTGGCAATGCCTCCGGTCAGTCCCACACGAAATGGTCTGCTACTCATGGAGCACGCTCACGGACGCACTGCAAACATGCCGAGGTAGGCGGTCACGATCTCGGGACCGAACATCAGCACGACCCAGCCGGCGGCCGCCAAAAAAGGCCCAAATGCAATCGGTGTCGATCGGCTCTGCCCGCGGATTGCCAGCATGGCAATCCCCACGACGGCCCCGACGGCAGCTGCGAACAGGATGATGGGTAACAGCATCTTCCATCCGAGCCAGGCGCCGAGCGCTGCGAAGAGTTTGAAATCACCGTAGCCCATGCCGTCCTTGCCCGTGAGCAGCCGGAACAGATGATAGACGCTCCAGAGGCTCAGGTAACCGGCGATTGCACCGATAATGCTGGAGCGCATGTCCACCGGGATCGGCGGGCCGCCCGGTTGGGGACCCCATAAGCTCAGCAGCAGCCCGATCCAGAGCAGGGGCAGCGTCAGGCTGTCGGGCAGAAGCTGGTGATCCACATCGATGAAAGTCAGTGCGATCAGGAACCAGGTGAGCAGGATGGCGGCGCCGGTAGCCCAGCCATACCCGAATTTCCATGCCACGGCCGCCGTGAGGACGCCGGTCAGCGCCTCGATGACAGGATAGCGGACGCTGATCCCTGCTCCACAGCCGGCGCACCGTCCCCGCAACACCAGGTAGCTCAGCACCGGAATGTTTTGCAGGGCGGTAATGGGCGCTTTGCAGGACGGGCAGGCCGATCGGGGGACGATGAGGTTGAACGGCTCGGTCGGCGCCGGTGGCTCCGTGTTGTGCAGCTCGGCGCATTGCTGGCGCCATTGGCGGTCGAGGATGATGGGCAGGCGATAGATAACGACGTTCAGAAAGCTGCCCACGAGCAGTCCGAGCACCAGGCAGGTACCCACGAACAGTCCCGGCGACGAAGCCAGCAGCTCGAGTACGGACATTTTCAGCGGCACCCAAAGAAAACGCCGCGCGGGCGCGCGGCGTAGTCTGTCTGAATATTATTCGGCGTTATACGACTGAGCCCAGCTTGAAGATAGGCAGATACATCGCGATGACCAGGCTTCCAACCAGCACGCCCAGGATCGCCATGATGAGCGGCTCGAGCAGACTGGACATCGAGTCGACGGCGTTGTCCACCTCCGCCTCGTAGAAGGTCGCTACTTTGCCCGACATCTCATCGAGGGAGCCCGACTCTTCACCCACTGCGATCATCTGGATCACCATGTTGGGAAAGAGTCCGGTGTTTTCCATCGCGCGCTGCAGTCGTTGGCCGGTAGCGACCTCGTCCTTCATCTTCAGCACTGCGTTTTCGTAGACGATGTTGCCGGTCGCGCCGGCGACTGACTCCAGGGCCTCGACCAGCGGCACGCCGGCCGCGAACATCGTCGACAGCGTGCGCGCGTAACGAGCGATCGCGCCTTTGTTCAGAATCGGACCGATGATCGGAAACTTCAGCATGAACCGATCCAACACCTCGCGCATTTTGCGCGAGCGCTGCTTGAAGTAGAAGAAGGCGTAGCCCGCGCCTCCGACCACCGCTGCTATGAAGATTCCCTCGTCCTGCACGAACCTCGACAGATTGATGACCATCTGGGTGAAGGCCGGCAGATCGGCACCAAATCCCTTGAACAGGCTCTCGAACTGGGGAATGACGAATATCAGCAGGATGACGGTCACAATGATGGCAACCACCAGCACCGCGGCGGGATAGAACAGTGCCTTCTTGATTTTCTTCTTCAGCGCCTCGGTCTTCTCTTTGTAGGTCGCGATCTTATCCAGCAACGATTCCAGGGCACCTGCCTGCTCACCGGCTTCCACCAGGTTGACGAACAGGTCATCGAATTGCAGCGGGTGCTTGGCCAGCGATTCGTGCAGCGACGTGCCTCCCTCGACATCGGCCTTGATGTCCAGGATCAGCTTCTGCATCGACGGCTTGTCATTGCCGTTGCCGACAATCTCGAACGCCTGAACCATGGGAATGCCGGCGGCCAGCATGGTCGCCAGCTGGCGGGCAAACACGGCGATGTCTTCGGGCTTGACCTTGCCGCCGGATTTGAACGCCTCCGACTGCTTCTTGATGCGCGAGGGCGCAATTCCCTGGCGGCGCAGGTCGGCGCGCAGCGCCGCTTCATCGGGCGCCAGGCTCTTGCCCTTGACCCGGGTGCCACGCTTGTCCCTGCCCTCCCAGGAAAAGGGCATGTCGCGCTTCAGCGCCTTAACTGTCGTCGTTGCTGCGGGGGCCATGATCTAGTTAGTCCCTCATCATTCGATGGTGACGCTGTTGACTTCCTCGAGGCTGGTCAATCCTGCCTTGACCTTTTCCAACCCGGCGCGACGCAAATCCCATACGCCGTCCTTTTCCGCCTGGTGTGCGATGTCGACTGCGCTGCCCGCGCCGAGAATAATCCGCGCGATCGATTCGGTGATCGGCAGGACCTGGTAGATGCCGACGCGGCCCTTGTAGCCATCGGTGCAATTCTGACAGCCCTTGGGGACGAAGAGCTTGAGCCCATTGGCGCAGTCGGCTTCGTGGAAGCCTTCTTTCAAAAGCGCTTCCTTGGGAACTTCCATCGGTTGCTTGCATGAATTGCACAGTCGCCGTGCAAGGCGCTGCGCGATGATCAGGCTGACAGATGTCGCGATCGCGTAGGGTTTCACGCCCATGTCCACGAGCCGGGTCAGCGTCTGCGGCGCATCGTTCGTATGCAGTGTTGACAACACAAGGTGCCCGGTTTGGGCAGCCTTGATGGCGATTTCCGCTGTCTCCAGGTCACGGATCTCACCGACCATGATGACATCCGGGTCCTGGCGTAGGAAGGCGCGCATGGCGGCCGCGAAAGTCAGGCCAACCTTCGCATTGACGTTGACCTGGTTGACGCCCGGCAAGTTGATTTCGGCAGGGTCTTCCGCCGTCGAGATGTTGGTATCTTCGCGATTCAGTATGTTCAGCCCGGTGTACAACGACACGGTCTTGCCGCTTCCCGTCGGGCCCGTGACCAGGATCATGCCCTGGGGCTTGGCGAGATACTTCGTGTAGAGGTCTTTCTGAAAGGGCTCATACCCGAGCGAGTCGATGCCCAGCGACGCCTGCGCCGGATCGAGAATACGCATCACGATCTTTTCGCCGAACAGCGTGGGGCAGGTGCTCACGCGGAAGTCGATCGCGCGATTCTTCGACAGCTTCATCTTGATGCGGCCGTCCTGGGGGACGCGCCGCTCCGCGATGTCCAGCCGCGCCATGACTTTCAGGCGTGCCGAGAGTTTCTGGCCGAGCTGCACCGGGGGCTGCGCCAATTCCTTGAGGACGCCGTCCATGCGCAATCGCACCCGGTAAATCTTTTCGTAGGGTTCGAAATGGATGTCCGAGGCTCCGCGGCGAATCGCATCGAGCATGACTTTGTTGACGAAGCGGACGATGGGCGCGTCTTCAACGTCATCGCGCGTGACCTTGTCGTCCGGACTGTCATCGCCGCCCGTGGTTTCGAGCGATTCGAGGTCGATGCCTTCCTCGTCCGAAAGGCTCGACATCTGGGTATCGGCCTGCTCGAGCGCCTTGTCGACCGCCTTTTGCAGCTTGTCGTCTTCGACGACCACCGCCTCGATGCCGAGGCTGGTCTGAAACTTGATCTCATCGATTGCGTGCAGGTTGGTCGGGTCAGCGACTGCGAGAAACAGCCGCTTGCCGCGCCGAAACACCGGCAAAACGCGATGCTTGGCGACCAGCTTGTCACTGACTAGGCGAACAATGTCGAGGTCGATGTTTACGGAGTCGAGATCGATCAGCGGAACGCCGAACTCATTCGAAGCGGCTACCGCGATGTCGCGCGCATTTGCAATGCCGCTGCTGACGAGCTGCGTCACGACGCTGCTCTTGCGCTCCCGCGCCGCGTTCATCGCTTCCAGCATGGCGGCTTCTTCGACGACCCCATCCTGGACCAGCCGTTGCGGCAGGCCTCCCAGACCGGACCGCTGACCGCCCAGCGCTAAAGAAGCGTTGTCATTCATGGGGTTGTTGCAATCGAGCTGACGTCGTGAAGTCGTTGAAGTTTAGTCTACCGGAGGCGGCGACTCAGGCAATTGTAAAATCCTAACGGATCGTCTCATACGGCTGCGCGCGGGCTCGTGATTGGCATCCCAAAACAGAAAGCCCCTCCGAAGAGGGGCTTCCCGAGGGTCTGCCAGGCTCGAAATTACGGACGGCAGGACTTCGGCAGGTACTTGTTCGTACCAGCGGCGAAGGTCGTGGTGTTGGCACCACTGGGCACAACGTCCGGCAAGCCGGCGAGCGAGGCGTTGCCACAGATCCAGGTCACGTCGCCGTTGGCATTCGCCAGCGGCTTCAAGCCCAGGATCAGGCCGTTCAGATTCGTATTGGCCTGCTGAGGAGCGGTGCCGCTATACGTAATCGAAATGACGCCGGTCGCAATTGTGACGCCTGACACGTACTTGCCCGAGGGAGCATTGGTGATGCCCAGGGCAGTCAGGTCAAGCGGCCACGCGCCAGTCTGCGAGTAGGTCTCAGCAACCGATGCCTTGACGGCGCCGGCGAGGTTCAGGCCTTCCGTCACCTGGGCACGGATGGTGTAGTCCTGATAAGCCGGGATGGCGATCGCGGCGAGAATACCGATGATCGCAACCACGATCATCAATTCGATCAGGGTAAAACCCTTTTGCACAGACTTCATTTGAATTTTCCTCGAAAAGGTTACAGGGAATGCAGCGGCGCCAGGCGCCTGCAGGGAAGTACAAAGCAAAGCCTGTGCCAAATGTTTTGCGCGATTCAAGTTACTGATCTAGAAGGTAAATTTGGCGCCCGAACTGCTTCGCAATTTCACATAGTCACGACTGCGGGTGACGACAATCGCAGCAGCCTTGTCACAAACTGACAGGGATTGTCAACTCGGGCGAGCCGAAGGTCGCGGCGCGCCATCCCGCAAAACGCCCTCCAAAAAAAGAAGCCCCTCCGAAGAGGGGCTTCCCGATGGTCTACGAGCTCGAATTACGGACGGCAGGACTTCGGCAGGTACTTGTTCGTGCCGGCGGCGAAGGTGGTCGTGTTGGCACCGCTGGGCACTACATCCGGCAAGCCGGCGAACGAGGCGTTGCCACAGATCCAGGTCACGTCGCCGTTGGCATTCGCCAGCGGCTTCAAGCCCAGGATCAGGCCGTTCAGATTCGTATTGGCCTGCTGAGGAGCGGTGCCGCTATACGTAATCGAAATGACGCCGGTCGCAATTGTGACGCCTGACACGTACTTGCCCGAGGGAGCATTGGTGATGCCCAGGGCAGTCAGGTCAAGCGGCCACGCGCCAGTCTGCGAGTAGGTCTCAGCAACCGATGCCTTGACGGCGCCGGCGAGGTTCAGGCCTTCCGTCACCTGGGCACGGATGGTGTAGTCCTGATAAGCCGGGATGGCGATCGCGG